>Ga0154758_156_pt1 | contig 73213 bp, 62 predicted proteins | sample Rifle2008BG16ft_FD_105766 | JGI IMG/M metagenome (GOLD analysis project Ga0154758, IMG submission 105766) | Spirochaetes bacterium RBG_16_49_21
CAGGCCGCATTAAATAAGGCTTCTGATGTGGTGAGGCCCAGCCCGCCGCAGGCGCGGGTGAGGAGGAGCACGAGGAGGAGAGGGCAGAGCCCTCTTCTCCTCGTAAAGTTGCGCGACCCGCCACCGGGTCACTCACCCCGTGCCGGGTCAATGGCACAAGGCGGCCAACGGTGCTAGCCAAAGCTTCTGAGCTTTTCCTCAAGCTCTCTGACAAGCTCATCAAGCTCCCCGTACAACGCCTCGATCTTCGACCGGGCATCGTGCATCTCTTTTGACAATCGGGAAATTCGAGCGCCGCTCCCGGCGTTTGAGGCCGCGATCATATCGCTGTTCAGGCCGGCGAGATGTTTTTCCCGGGACTCGATCATGTCCTCAATTTCGGAAATCTTAAGCTTGAGCGGGTTTATGATTTTGGACTTGCGCGACAGGATGTCAGCCCTCTGCCTGCGCAATTCCTTTTTGTTTACGCCGTCACGGTCACCTTCCCCGGCCGGGGAAGGTGAGGGGCTCCGTTCGCCTGCCGAGAAGCTCCCCCGCTCATCCTCCCACCCGATCCGGGCAAGAAAGCTCTGATAGGTTCCTTCAAAGACCGATACGCCGCCTGCCTGGAACACCACGAACCGGTTGGCCAGGGTGTGGAGGAACATCTCGTTATGGGTCACTACCATCGCGGCGCCCTCGAACGCGTCGATCGCGGCCAGGAGCGCATCGCTCGATTCCATGTCCAGGTGGTTCGTCGGCTCGTCAAGGAGGAGCAGGTTCGATTTCTGCGCCAGGATACGGGCCAGGAGCACCCTGCTCTTCTCCCCGCCCGACAGCACGCCGATTTTTTTAAGCGCCCTGTCGTCCTCGAACATCATGGCGCCCGCAATATCCCTTGCGCGTTGGCGGTCGCAACCGGCGCTCATGATCTCTTCTTCTATGCTGAAAGATTCGTTCATCATCGAGGTGTTTGTCTGCGCGAAATATCCCATTTTCATATCGTTGTGCGAATTAATGCTCCCGCTCAGGGGGGCGAGCTCGCCGGACAGAAGCTTTAACAGAGTGGTTTTGCCTTTGCCGTTCTTGCCAATGACGCATATCCGGTCGTTCCTTCCTATGGTCATGCTGAAATCATTGATCATATCTTCGCCCGTGTAGGAAAACGACAGGGCGTCAGCGGTCAGAAGCACCTTGCCCGGAAACGGCCGGCAGGAGAACGAAAAATCCAATGACTTGATCCTGGCGAGCCGGTCAAGCTTCTCCTGCTTTTCCAGGGCCTTGATGCGCGACTGGACCATGCCCGCAAGCCGGGCCTTTGCCCTGAACCGGCTGATGAAGAGCTCGGCTTCCCTGCGCTTCTTTTCGTCGTTTATCCTTGTTTTCTCATATATCTCCTCTTCCTTGAGAATCTGTCCGTAATACTTATCAGTGCCGCCTTCGATCTTGCGAAGCTTTTGGCGGTGGATGCCCATGATGTGGGTGGTGACGCTGTCCATGAAGGAGCGGTCATGGGTGATGACCACGAGCTCGCCCTTCCACTGGCGCAGGTATTTCTCCAGCCACCGGATCGACACGATATCCAGGTAGTTGGTCGGCTCGTCCAGCAGCAGGAGCTCGGGCTCGGACACCAGCACCTTTACCAGGTTCAACCGCACCTGAAAGCCGCCGGAAAACTCATCAGGCCGGCGGAGTATGTCCTTCTTCGTAAAACCAAGGCCGGACAGGACCTTCTCGGCCATCCAGGTCTCACCATGCTGTTCGGCGAGTCCCTTGCAGGCCTCCGCCAGCACGCTGTTTTCGGTAAACCTGAGCTGCTGGGTGACGTATCCGACCCGGTAGTTCCGGGGAATCGCCACCTCCCCCGAATCCGCATGCTCCTCTCCGACTATAATACGAAAGAGGGTGGTCTTGCCATGGCCGTTCCGTCCGACAAGGCCGATCCGTTCCCTGGGGTTTATGCTGAAGCTCACTGAGTCAAAAAGGAGCTGCCTGCCGAACGATTTTGTGAGATTGATGACTGTTATCATATTCCGGAACAGTGGGACAATAGTGGGGAAAGGGTCGGAGATATCAAATATTTTTTATACGACCTCAATCTTCGCATCGGGATTGAAAGGGTTTTTTCGGACGGCGATGGAAAAAAGATAGGGATAGATCATTTTAAGGTGCTTCATATATTCGAGCCATTCGAACATTATGAGCTTATACGCCCTGTTTACGTCACCGGCGAGGTGGGACAAGTCGTTCGGAGGCAGCTTCTCGAAAGAAACACGGTGGTGCAGCTCGTCCGCGAGATGGAAGACCGCCCATAAAAGGTCAGTGAACTTGTCGTGTTCCAGCAGATTCGGGTTTTCGAGCATGCGCAGCATGGCGTCGCGATGCTCAAGGAGAAATGTTTTCATCTTCGTCAAGACTTCCCGCGTCAAGGCCACCTCGGGATTGAAGCCGGCAAGAAACCTTCCACACACAGTAAATTTTTTCGTGTCCCACTCCTTATCGATCATCATTTCGCTCCGGAGCACCGGGAGGTTTTTTTCGGTCTCAATAAAAAGCGATATGAGTCCGGTCCCGACTTCGTTGAAGAACACGCCGATTATCATGTTCAGCTTGTTGAGGAGGGCCTCCTTTTCCTTCTTCTGTAAAAGCCGGTCGATTATGAGCATGACCAGGAGCACCTGCACCGGCACGAAGGCCAGGTCCTGGAGAAGGTAGAACAGGGTGTCCTCAGTTTTATGAAATACGATTATCTGAACTACGTATACGGCGAGTGAGGCGATTACGAGTGCCAGTGCGAGTATGAAATACCAGCGGAATCGGGACATTGTTGCACCTTTGCAATCAAAATAAACTTCATGAGGACTTCTGTCAATTTTTTTTAATATGAAATTTATTGACAAAACTTATATCAACCATGAAAATTTTCCATCATGTATAAAACAACAACGCTTCTATCTATCCTGGTATTAATTTCAATAGGCCAACCCTCGCTCGCAATACAAAAAGGCGACTGGGCCTCGCTGAAAAGGGAGACCGCGGAATATTCACAGAAATTGATGCGTAAAAAAAGCCTCAAGGGAATAAGCATAGCCCTTGTCGACGACGAGACCCTTGTTTTCTCCGATGGATACGGATGGGCTGACGAGAAAAAAAAGATCCCCGCGGACACGGACACCGTGTACCAGGTAGGAGCGATATCCAAGATCTTCACCGCGCTCGCCGTGATGAAGCTTTGGGAGAGGGGCATAATAAGCCTTGATGTTCCGTTTCGCCGGTATGTCCCTGAATTCTTAATCGGATCGCGCTTCCCCCGTGCAAAGCCCTTAACACTAAGGACGCTCCTTACGGAGCACTCGGGCCTGCCCTCTGAGATTTTAAAAAACACGTATACGATAACCAGGCCCGTCCCTTTCAATGACTACATGGAAAAAACCTTTGCCTATTTACGGGAGGATTATCTATGCGCGCCGCCGGACACGGTATATGCGAATTGCAATCTTGGCTACGCCCTCCTGGGGTGGCTGGTGCAGAAACAGACCGGTGAGAGCTTCGTGACCTACACCGGCCGCGAGCTCTTCCGGGCTATGGGTATGCCGCGGACAACCTTTTCGCCGGACCGGACGTACGCCAATCTGGCCAAGGGATACGTAAACGGAAGGGAGACGCCGCTCTTATATGTAAATGATCTGCCGGCCATGTCGGCGTATTCGAGCGTTGAGGAGATGGCTAATTTCATAAAAGCAATCCTGGCGCACGGCAGCTTCGGCGGGGAAAGAATCATAAGACCGCGGACCCTGAAAGCCATGATGGAGCCGCAGAATTTGAGGGCGGAATTTGATGCGGATTTTAAGATAGGGCTCGGCTGGCAGCTCGATGGATATGACCTGATTTACAGCGAAAGGCTTCATTATAGCGGTCCCGTGATATGGCGCGCGGGCAATACGGTTATACATAGCGCGATTCTGATGATTTTGCCCCGCGAAAAGCTGGGCGTTGTCGTGCTCTGCAACACGGGAGGAGCCATGAGGGAACTGGGGAATATCGCGCTCAGGTGCATGAACCTCGCCCTGGAGGCGAAGACCGGCAGCCTGATGCGCCGGGAGAAAGAGCCTGCTGCGCCGGAAATAACACTCTCCCCGAAGAGGATGAAGTCGCTTGAAGGCTATTTCGCCTCAGAATATATCGGATTCATATCAATACGATCAACCGGGGAGCACCTGGTGATGAATGTCATGGACCGCGACATCAGGCTCATTCCGCATGCTGACGGGAGCTTTACGCTCAAGTATTATCTTTTCGGATTTATCCCTCTCAACATCGAGATCCTGGCAGACATCAGGTTCACGATAGACGATATCCGCGGTAAAACGGCGCTTATACTGCTGAAAGACGGTAAAAAATATTTCGGCGGAATGAAAATCGACCGGCCCGAGCTTCCCCCGATATGGAAATTACGCGTAGGAAAATATCAAATCATGGATCAGGGGGATGACGTCATCCTGTTCAGGGAGCCGCGGATCATTTTAAAAGACGGCTTCCTCATATTTAAAGCCGATTATGCCTATCTCAAAAACGCGTCCATCATGCTCCCCTTGAGGCCCCTTTCCAGCTCGGAGTGCGTGGTCATGGGGCTCGGCCGCTTCATGGGACAAACCGCGAAATTTACGCAGTCAAACGGAAAAATACGATTCTCCTTTTCCGGTCTGACCCTGGAAAAGATAGAGCCAAATTAAGGCTCACGCTTATAAACCTCCGATATACTCGCCTATGCCGTCGAGCATCATCTGGATTCCGATGCCGGCTGCTTGTTCCGACAGGGTCGAAATCACGAATATCTTGCTGATCGGATTGATGAGAGCAATCAACGCTAAGGTACAATCGACAAATGTCTTTAGTACTTTCATCAGTACTCGGGCGGCAGCTCGTTCACCTGCGCGAAGGTGAACACCGGGCCGTCCTTGCATACGAAATATTTGCCGACATTGCATCGCCCGCACTTGCCGATCCCGCACTTCATCCTGTTTTCCAGGGTCGTGTATATATTCTCGGGAGAAAATCCCAGGTTCGACAGAACCGGAAGCGTGAGCTTGATCATGATGGGAGGGCCGCACAGGAGCGCGACCGAGTCGGCGCTCGAAGGTGAAGCCTTTTCAAGCACCGTAGGCACGAATCCGACCGGTCCCTTCCAGTCGGTGGTCTCCCCGCCCGGATCGACCGTTGTGATGAGCTTCACGTCCGGTCTCGCGTCCCATTCGGCAAGCTCCTTTTTGTATACCAGGTCCTGGACCGAACGCGCGCCGTACACGATGGTAATATCCTTGAAATTATCCCTGAGGTCCAGGGCGTTCCAGATGACGCAGCGCAGCGGAGGAAGAGCGATCCCTCCGGTGACGAAGAGGAGGCTTTTACCCTTCCAGTCGCTTAGGGGAAAGGTGTTGCCGTACGGGCCGCGGAATCCGATCGTATCCCCCTTCTCCCGTGCGGCCAGGGCTTTGGTCACCCTGCCGGCTTTTCTGAAGGTGCATTCGATATACCCCTTGCGTGTGGGGGATGAGGCGATGCAAAAAGTGCTTTCGCCCTCGCCGAACACGGAGTATTCGCCGAACTGGCCGGCCTTGTAGCTGAAGCTTGCGGCCTCATCCTCTTTGGTGAATTCAAGACGGAAGGTCCGGACGTCCGGCGTTTCCTCGGTGATCTCCGCAATCCGCATCAGATACGGTTTGTATACGTTTGTTTCCATCAACGGGCCTCAAGTATGTCTTTGATGTGCTGAAGAATATTCATGTCCACGGGGCACGCGCGCGAGCATCTGCCGCACCCGACGCACCCGGCTGTGCCGAGCTCGCCGGGCTGGTAGGAAAATTTATGCATGATCCGCTGGCGCCACCGCTTGCTCTGTACCCCGCGCGGATTGTGTCCTGAGGTGTGCAGGGTGAATTGGGCGAAGCCGCACGAATCCCAGCAGCGGAGCCGTATTCCTCTGGCTCCGTCCGTCTCGTCCTGGATGTCGAAGCAGGTGCAGGAGGGGCACACGAAGCTGCACGCTCCGCACCCGATGCACCGGAGGGATTGGCCGGCCCAGAGGGGACTCTCGAACAGTGCGGGAAGCCTTTTCTCAAGCTCATCCAAATCAAACTGCCGATTTACTTGTGCGAGATGCCTGTCCTTATCCACGTTACCCGCTTCGGAAAACAGCTCCGGCGCCGACGAAACGATTGATTCCCCTTTTTCGGTAATGATTTCGGCAAGGTAATTCGCATCGTTAATCCTGGTTAAAAGCAGATCGCTGCCGGCCGTGTCGCCCGGCGCTCCTCCCACTGAAGTGCAGAAACAGTACTCGTCGCTGTTCACGCAGCTTAACCCGATAACGGTGGTGCTGTCGATCTTTGATTGAACGAATATATCAGGATAATCCCGCTCAAACACGGCCTTGATCACGGACAGGCTTTTCGCGTCGCAGGGCCTCACACCGAATACGACCGTGGGAACCGGTTTGTTCGATTCCTCCTCAATTACCACATCCCGTCCCTCTGAACTGAAGCGAAGTATTTCCTCGAAGCGCGGCAGAACCGCCTCCTTTGCCGAAAAAACGGTCTGGATATAGCCGGTCGCAACCTCCGGATACGATGCGACCTCGCCGAAGAGTATCACTCCGTCCTTTTCCACCGGGGCGAGGATACGCTTCCCGCCGGACTTGATTTTATGGAACAGCTCGCCGAGCGAATCGACGTTTATGGTCTTTTTTCCCATCATGGCCTTCTACCTGATAAAATCTTCTTTGTCGTCCGGCTTAAATGCGTTGAGCGCGTACTCGTCGGCTCCGCCGAATTTGTCCGCTATATCCGTAATGATCTTCTGAGTAAGGAGATTGAGCGGTATTTCAAGAGGGCACGCCCGGAAGCAATCGCCGCAGTTGACGCAGCGGCCGGCAAGGTGCATCGCCCTCATGATGTGCCATTCAAGGTTTCCCAGCCCATGCGACGGCACGCTGACCCACTGGGGCTGGTTGCATTCGACCGTGCAGCGCTCGCAGTAGCACAGGGGGCAGCTCTGCCGGCACGCGTAGCATTTGCTGCAGCCGGATAAGACATCGAGCCAGAAATTCCACCGCTCCCCGGCCGTCATTTTTTCAAGCTTTTCAACGGCAGCCTTCTCATCAGCGGAAAGCTCGAAAGGGATGGCGGACACGTATTCCGCCATGGATTTCAGATCCGGAAAATCGAGCACCTGACTGTCCGGTGATATGCCGATAACCGCCACCTCCCCCTCTGCCACCTGCTTTTCAAACATGAGCTGCTGTATCGTCCGCATCACCGGAACGCGCGCCACTACCGCCGGTCTGCCCAGCGCCCTCACCTCGCGTTTTGTCAGATACACGGCAAGGTTCTGCACGCACCGCTCGTCGAGAATGAGCTTGTCGGCATCATCCGGCTTCCGGATAAACAGGGCTCTGACCCTGTTTCCGGATCCCTCGCCGTATCCGATCACCGTGCTTACGACGCCGCTTGAAAGCAGATCTTTCGCTTTTTGCCTCATCTTAGCCAGCATCCTGAATCCTCCAGTCTGCCGCGATCGGCGCGAGATTCTTATACCCGTCATACGGGCCGAGCGCCCGAACATCGTTAACAACAGAGTTAACCACTTCAGCCCACTTCGCTCCCTCGGCTGCGGAGACCCAGGCGAAATGGATCCTTCTCACGTCGATCCCCATAAAATCAAGGAGCGACTTAAACACGATCCACCGCCGCCGCGCGTGGAAATTGCCTGAGGTATAATGGCAGTCGTTCGGGTGGCAGCCGGACACGATCACGCCGTCGGCCCCGCGGCTGAACGCCTTCATGAGGAGCATGAAATCTATCCTGCCGGTGCACGGGAGACGGACGATCCTGACGTTGGAGGCGTATTTAATACGGCTCGTGCCCGTGAGGTCGGCGCCGGCATAGGTGCACCAGTTGCAGACGAATGCTATGATCTTGGGTTCAAATTCGGACATATCTTACTCCTTACAGCGCCATCAGCTCCGCATATATCTGCTCATTCGTATATCCCTGTAAATCGATCGCCTTTACCCTGCACAGGGCCACGCAAGTACCGCATCCCTGGCACAGGCCGGGGTTCACTTTGGCGGCAACTTTCACGACCGTACCGTCCCTCGTCCTGATCTCTTCCATTTCAATAGCCTGGTACGGGCACGCAGGCATGCACAGGCCGCAGCCGGTACAGGTTGAATAAAGCGGCGGAGCAGTCCGGTTCACCACGGCGACCAGAGGCTCGCGGGTGAGCTCTTCCTGCGAGAAAAGGCCGGCGACCTTGCTCGCCGCTCCCGAAGCCTGAGACACGGTCTCCGGTATGTCCCGCGGAGACTGGCACGCACCGGCCAGAAATATCCCGGCGGTGTTCGTCTCAACCGGCCGCAGCTTCGGATGAGCCTCGGCAAAGAAATGGTGCGAATCATAGCTCACGTGCAGCTTCTGCGCCAGTTCCTCGGCGCCGCTTGATGCGACGCCTGCCGTGGCGAGCACCACGAGGTCGGCTCTTATCTCAAGGGGTTCGTGCCCCAGAAGCGTGTCCGCTCCCTTGACTACGAGCTTGCCGTCCTCCTCGTATATCCGTGACACCCTTCCCCTCACGTATTTGACGTCATCCTCTTCTATCGCGCGGCGCACGAACTCATCGTACATCTTGCCGCCCGCCCTGATATCCATATAGAACACGTATGCGCTCCCTTCATGCACCTTGTGCTTGTAGAGCATCGCGTGCTTGGCGGTGTACATGCAGCATATCTTGGAGCAGTACTCGATCCCCTTGGCAGGGTCGCGCGATCCGGCGCAGGCGACGAACACTACTGTTTCAGGAACCTTTCCGTCCGAAGGCCTCTTTATCACGCCCAAGGTGGGACCTGAGGCTGAGGCGAGCCGCTCGAACTGCAGGCCGTTTATAACGTCCTTGTATCTGCCGTAGCCGTATTCCGGGAAGAAGTCGGTTCCGAGCACATCGAACCCGGTGGCAAGCACTACTGCGCCCACCTCGACATCGATGATCCGGTCTTCCTGGTCGTACCGGATCGCCTTGGTGGGACAGACCTTTTCGCACACCTTACATTTACCCTTCTGGAAAAAGGTGCAGTGATCCTTGTCTATGACCGGCTTGTTCGGCACCGCCTGCGGGAACGGGACATAGATCGCGCTCCTCATTCCCAGGCCGGCGTTGAACTCGCTCGAAATCTTTTTCGTGGGGCACTTCTGCGCGCACATGCCGCAGCCGGTGCAGAGCTTCTCGTCCACGCACCGGGCCTTGTTTCGTATTTTTGCCTTAAAATTGCCGATAAACCCCTCAAGGCTCTCGAGCTCTGAGTAGGTGTGCAGGGTAATGTTCGGATGCTGGGCCACCTCGACCATCCGCGGCGTCAGAATACACTGAGAGCAGTCAAGGGTCGGGAAGGTCTCAGAGAGCTGGGACATATGGCCGCCGATCGAAGGCTCCCGTTCAACCATGATGACCTGGTGCCCGGCGTTGGCGATATCCAGGCTCGCCTGGATTCCGGCTATGCCGCCGCCCAGCACGAGCGCCGCTCTCGTTACCGGCACCTTAATCGGCTGCAGGGGCTGGTTCAGCTTAACCTTCTCTATCATGCTTTTAATGAGGTCAACGGCCTTGCGGGTGGTGGCTTCCGATTTCTCGTGCACCCATGAGCAGTGCTCCCGCAGATTGGCCATCTCGCACAGGTACGGGTTCAGCCCCGCCTCCGCGCAGGCCCTTCTGAACGTGGGCTCGTGCATCCGGGGCGAGCATGCTCCCACGACCACGCCGGTAAGCTTCTTCTCCTTTATGGCCTCTTTGATCATGCTCTGGCCGGGATCCGAACACATGTATTTATAGTCAACGCTGTGGCTCACGCCCGGAACGCGTGATGCAGCCTCGGCGACCTTGGCGCAGTCAACCGTACCATTGATATTTTCGCCGCAGTGGCAGATAAAAACGCCGATTCGTGACATTTACGCCTCCTCAGTCTGCGCCGGCTCAGAATCCGCTGCCGGTTGTGCATGGGTCGGCGCCTGCGCAGCTCCTCTGTCCGCGGGAAAACGCACCTTGACCAGGTGCCGGTGCAGTCCTAGCTCTTTCTCCTTCAACCCCATTGCCAGACCGACCGCCTGGGTGATATAGAGGACCGGGACCGTATACTTTTTCCCGGCAGCCTTGTTTATCGCGCTTCTGCGCATATCAAGGTTGGCATGGCACAGGGGACAGGCGACGATAATGGCCTCGGCGCCGCTCTTGACCGCATTCTCGATTATCCTGCCGGAAAGCTTTCCGACCAAAGCGGGACTGGTGATGGACAGGCCTGCGCCGCAGCATTCCACCTTGAAGGCCCAGTCAACGGGATTGGCGCCTACGGCGGACATCAGATCATCCATTGTGCGCGGATCCTCGCTTCGGTCAAACTTCATCACCGTGGGCGGCCGCACGAGCAGGCATCCGTAATAGCATGCTACGTTCCGCTCGAAAGGAAGCGCGGTTGCGGCCTTCACCGCATCAGTCCGTTTTTCGAGAAACTCAAGGATATTCAGGGGATGTATCGTTCCCCGGTAATCGAGCCCGGTGATATCCGCCACCCTGGCGCGCAGTTTCGAATCTTCGTTAAGCTCGTGGATGGTCATGACAAAGCGGTTATAACATGCAGCGCACGGCACCAGCATGTCGGTGATTCCCTTGTTTTCGGCGCTGGAGAGGATCCTCGCCGGAAGGGAAAGGGAAAGCTCATGATTGAGCATGTGCGCGGACGAGGCGCCGCAGCAGTTCCAGTCAGGAACATCGACAAGCTCGACCCCCATGCGGGGCAAAATCGCCCGCAGGGATTCATCATACTCGCGGGCGGTCCCCAGAAGGGAACAGCCCGGATAATATCCGATTTTAGTCATTTAACCGCCTCCTGCCGGTTCATGCCCCCGTTTTCTCATAAATCCGCGAAAGGCTTTTCCTGTTTTTTATAAAATGAGGAAAGAGCTTCAATTTTCCGAGTAGGTAGAGCCTCGGGGCGAGCATAAGATCCTGGAAGATGTTGAGGGTACGGGCCTTATAACCTGCGATAAGGCCCACTTCGTACAGCCTGCCGGTGTAACGCACGGAGTCGAGGAGCGTCTGGTGGAATTTCAACAGATCGCGGCCCCGCGGATTCACCTTTTTCCGGCTCACCGACTCCGCGCGGAGGAAATCCATCATTTTCGGAATATCCACCTCCTGGGGGCAGCGCGCATAGCAGGTTTCGCAGGCCAGACACACCCATAGGGAAAACGAACGGAGTATCGAATCCTCGTGACCGTCCAGGCCGAGCTGGAGCATACGCAGGATGCGGCTCGGGGTGTAATCCATCTCCTCTGCCAGGGGGCATCCGGCGGAGCATTTGCCGCATTGATAGCACCGGCTTACCGCGACACCCGTGAATTTCTGCAACAAGGCGGGAAGGCTGTTTGATTTTCGGCTATGAGTAATCGCCCCCATATATGTCTCCCTGAATACTGGTTATTCAAGTTAATTATATAAAACATTTAAAGTAATTACAAATTTAAATTTACTATAATTCTTCTCAAAGGACAAAGATAATTTCCCACCCGTCTTTTGTCAATGATGAAAATCGGCCCCTTTCCGGGGGCGGGTAATCAAAAGGTGATTGGCCCCATGAATATCGGAATATCCGAAACGGAATTCCAGGGCGCGGTATGGCTGGGTCTGCCACAGATTCCGTAACGATACGGCATCCGCGCCGCCGCCCTCATCCAGGAAGGCCCCGCTGAACCTGCCGTACGTGATCTGCTCAAAGCCGGCACGAAAGGCATGCCGCGGAAGTATGCCGGTGGAATCAGAGACGATGTAGACGCCGTCGCGCAGCAAATAGTCCCGGATTGCTTTAAAATTATCCATCCAGAGGAGATAGCTGGCGCCTTTTACCATGACCGCGACCCTCCCCTTGCCTTCCAGATGCCTGAGCAGCTCTGAGCCGGCAAAATGCCGGTTGTCGAGATTAAAGGCTATGTGCCGGTGGATGGTGACCGGCGCGAACGTGCCTGCTCCCTTCTTTCGAAAGGCGAGCTCCATGCTCCGAAAGGCGACTGAAAAATCAGAGTCAACCCACGATTGTTTGAGCCTCCGGCCGCGGACATTTTCAAGGGAATCGATCTCTTCTTTTGACAGATAATGAATTGAGCCGTCCTGACCGATGGTGATGTACTTAAGCGAAACCGGCTCATAGCCCCTCACCGCCAGGGCGGTGAGGGCAAAGGCGAGCTGATTGGGGATAAGCCCCTGCTCCATGGCGCGCACGCTCCGGTTGGAGTTATCGTTCGACAGGAGCATGAATCCCACACTCGATCGGTAGATCTTCAATGCCTGAACCAATAGCGCTTTATCCGCCTTTAAAATCCTCCGCAGATCGCCCGCTCCCTCAAGGGATATGGTCGTGTATTCTGCCGCATTCGGATAAACGATCAGGGCCGGCAGGAGATCGCCGCCGCCGAACGGTACGACGATTGCGCGGGGGAGGCCTGCCGGCACAATCCCGGCGAAGAAGGGTCCCGCTTTATTGATGAAAGCGATCCGGTATTTCTCAAAATCCCTGCTGATCTCACGGCAGTGATTATTTACCGCCGCTGTCTCAAATCCGGACGGAAGATCGTCCCCGCCGCAGGCGACGAGCCGGTAAACCAATTTGGCTTCGTTGATAAAATCATGACCGGCTGAGTATGCAGCGGGACTTCCCCAGAAAATCAGCACTGCCGTTATTGCACCGGTCTGAAACACTCTTAGCCGTGATATCATAGATATGAGAGCTGCTCGCGGTTCATGGTATGTCAATGTATAAATTGAGCGTTTATAAAGTTTTTGAGTATCTGCGCAAAAAGCAGGGGGTAAATGTCCGCATCGTTTTTAAGATCCCCCAACCCCCTGAGGGGCTTTACATACACTCTCGGTTTGTGTATACTTTACCCTCCGATTTTTGAGCAATCACTTTTTTGAAAAATGAAACTTCAACTTTCTGATTGACAATGCCGCTTTCTCATTTAATCAATGGCTCATTTGACTTGTTTTGCAACAAGTCCATTTATAGATATGGCCGTGAATAAATTCCAGAAAGTGCTCATCGCCAACCGCGGCGAAATATCGTGCAGAATAATAAAAACATGCACCCGCATGGGGATTGCAACCGCGGCCGTGTATTCCGATATCGACCGGGAAAGCCTTTTCATGAAAGCCGCTGACGAGGCGATCTGCATCGGCCGATCAGGCATAGACACCTACCTCGATCAGGACCGGATCATTGAGGCTGTGCGGAAGAGTAAAGCCTGCGCCATCCATCCCGGATACGGACTCTTGTCGGAAAACCCGGCGTTTGCGTCCCGCTGCAGGGACGAAGGGATCGCCTTCATAGGCCCCTCCCCTGAGGCGATAGCGGCGATGGGCTCGAAGACGGCGGCGCGCGGCCTGTGCGAGAAAGCGGGCGTTCCGGTCATTCCCGGCTTCGCGGCAGGCACCCTGTCGCCTGATGAGCTCGGCCTGAAGGCATCCCATCTCGGATATCCTATTCTTATCAAGGCGGCTGCGGGCGGAGGCGGGATCGGCATCTTTCTGGTGGAGGTACCGGCGCAATTTTCAGATACGCTGCAATCAGCGCGGGACAAATCTATGGCCGTTTACGGCACGAGCGACCTTCTGATAGAGAAGTATATGAGCGAGGTCCGCCACATCGAATTCCAGATACTCGGGGACCTGCACGGCAACGTGCTCCACTGCTTCGAGCGGGAGTGTTCGCTCCAGCGCCGCCACCAGAAGCTCGTCGAAGAGTCGCCCTCACCCGTCATGACCGGCCGGCTCAGGAAGATAATGGGAGACGCGGCAGTGGCGGTCGCCCGGGCCGTCAACTATTCGAGCGCGGGCACGGTTGAGTTTGTCCTGGCTCGCGACGGCTCGTTTTATTTTCTGGAGATGAACACGCGGCTCCAGGTGGAGCATCCGGTGACCGAAGCGGTGACCGGGATTGACCTGGTCGAGCTCCAGATACGGATCGCGGAGGGGGAGCGGCTTCCCCTGCGCCAGGATGAGCTTTCGATGAACGGCCACGCGATCGAATGCCGCATCTATGCCGAGGATCCGGACCGGGATTTCAATCCCTCGGCCGGGAAGCTCCTGGTGTGGCGGGACGCTGACCGCGCCCGGACCGACGGCGGGGTGGAATCATCGTCCAGGATCACGATCGATTTCGACCCCCTGCTCGCAAAGGTTATCACGCACGCGGATTCGCGGCACAACGCAATCAGGAAAATGCACAGCGTACTTAAAAATACGGTCGCCCTGGGGATAACGACCAATATCGATTTCCTGGCGCGACTTATTGTGCACGAGGCGCATATCCGGGGTGAGATAACAACCGACTTCTTTGAAAAAAATCCGGAGGCAGTTGCACGGCAGGGATTGGCGAAGGAAGAAGCACACCTGCTTGCGGCCGCCGGCGTCGCCGTCCTGTACGACGATGATGAGCGAAGCGGCGAATCAGGATGGAAAGGAGAGTATCGTGCGTCGCAATATGCGACTTTCCGGATTTTTGACGAGCTGTATTCCGCGAATTTCCATAAAAAGGACGGGAGCTGTTTTGAGATATCCATACAAAACGACCGGTATGATCTGATTCTTGCGGAAAAGCGCCCTGACTCCATCCGCATCATCGTCAACGGCCGGCAGCAGAAGCTGCATTACGCCGTTGCGGGCGAGAGGGTGTTTCTTCATTCAAATATACTGGGACATCACGCGCTCCAGCATCTCAGCCGCTTTCATTCAATGGAATTCCAGGCCCTCCGGAAGGGAACGCGGGAGGCGCCCATGGACGGCAAGATCTCCTCCGTCCGGGTGCGGCCGGGCGAGACGGTGAAAAAAGGCCAGGAGCTCATCGTCATGGAGTCGATGAAGATGGAAAACATCATTCACGCCGGACAGGCCGGAACCGTGCGGGAGATTTACATCAGCCCGGGCGATTTCGTGACCATGGGAAAAATACTCATTGAAATCGACACGGAGAATCTCGCATGAGCCGGAACGAGGAGTCTTACCGATTAAGCGAGCTCGCCTCACGAATAGAGAAAAACAAGCAGATGGGAGGCGAAAAAAAGATCGACAAGCAGCACGGTAAATCGAGGCTCACCGTCCGGGAGCGGATCGACCTGCTCTTCGACCGCGGCACCTTTGATGAGACCGGAATCCTGTGCCACAGCGACCTTCCCGAGGCGGTTCCCAAGACCCCGGCGGACGGGAAGGTGTGCGGATTCGGGCAAATCGAGGGCCGCACCGTGTATGTCTCCGGCGACGACGTCACGGTCATGTCCGGCGCGGGCGGAAGGATCGGCGTTATCAAGGCGATAAAAAACTTCATCTATGCAGCCAAGAAGGGGTTCCCCTGCATCCATCTCGGAGACGGCGGCGGCGCGCGCATTCCGGACACCATGGGCTCCATGGGCATCATGAAGGCCATGGAGCTGTTCGACGCCCATACCCGCGAGGTTCCCTTTATCGTGAACATCATGGGCGAGTGCTACGGAGGGCCCACCTGGGAGGCTTCGATATCGGACGTGGTGATCCAGGTCAAGGGGTCGGTCATGGCGGTGACGTCGCCGCGAATCATCGAGGTGGCGACCGGAGAGACCTCTACGGCCGAGGAGCTCGGCGGGTGGGAGCTGCATGGCCGCGTGACCGGCCAGGTCGATCTTTTCGCCGAGAACGACGAGGAATGCCTCTGGCTCTGCAGGCGCCTTTTAAGCTACCTCCCCTCAAACGCGCACGAGCTACCCCCCCAAAGACAATGCAGCGATCCCTCCGACGTGAAGATTGAATCGATATTCGAGGCAGTACCCGAGGATCCGAAGCAGCTCTACGACATCCACAACCTCCTGAACATGGTGTTCGACCGGGACAGCGTTCTGGAGCTCAAACCCTATTATGACGGGAGCCTGGTCACCTGCCTGGCGCGGCTGGCCGGTCAGGTTGTGGGAGTGTTCGCCAATAACCCGCTCGTGACCGCGGGCGCGATGGGCCCGGGCGCGTGCGAGAAGGCCATCGCGTTCATCTGCCTCTGCGATTCGTTCAACATACCCATGATCTTCATCCACGATACTCCCGGGTTCCTCGTGGGAAGGGCCGCGGAGGAAAAAAAGATGCCCCTGAAAATCATGTCCATGATCAAGGCGCTCCAGCTCAGGTCGGTTCCGTGCTTCAGCCTCATTGTCCGCAAATCGTACGGCATGGCCCACCACAACATGGCGGGCGGCAAGCTGCCCGATGCCATTCTTGCATGGCCCATAGCGGACATCTCCTTCATGGCTCCGGATGTGGCCATCAACGCGGCCTTCGGCCAAAACCCCAGTGAGAACCCCGAGGTTGAAAAGATGCGGGAGGCTTTCATGCAGGAGATGATGAAAAAGTCGGAGCCCTGGGAGGCTGCCGGCATGAACCTGATCGACAAAATCATTGATCCGCGGGATACCCGGACCGAGCTCGTCAAGGCGCTTGACCGGGCCCGGGGCAGCTCCGGTACCGGCGGGATGAGCAGGCGGCTGCTTGCGTCATGGCCGCGGATGGTCTGAAGGGTGTTCATCCCCACCTGCATGGAGGAAGCGAGGGAACGCGGCTGGGAACGGCTCGACGTTGTTCTCGTGTCCGGCGACGCCTACCTTGATGCTCCCTCCGTGGGCGTATCCGTCATCGGACATCTGCTCATGCACGCCGGATACCGCGTCGGGATCATCGCCCAACCGGATACGCGTGAGGGCCGTGATATAATCAGGCTCGGCGAGCCCCGCCTCTTCTGGGGCGTGAGCTCCGGATCCGTAGACTCCCTTGTATCAAATTACACGGCCGCGGGTAAAAAGAGGATGAACGACGACCTCACGCCCGGGGGAAAAAACATCCGCAGGCCCGACCGGGCGGTGATCGCGTACGCGAATTGTATCAGGCGGCACTTCAAGAATACGGCGCCGATAGTTATCGGCGGGATCGAAGCGAGCTTACGGAGAATAGCGCACTACGATTATTGGGACGACAAAATCCGGCGCTCGATACTGTTCGACGCGAAAGCGGACATCCTGATCTACGGCATGGGCGAGCGCGCGGTCCGGGAACTGTCCGGCTGCCTGAATTCAGGAAGCGATTGGCGGAATATCCGGGGAATCTGTTACCTTTCGGACATGAAACAGGAGCATTATATCGAGCTCCCGCCGTTTGAAGCTGTTTCAAGCGATACCGATGAATTCCGGAAAATGCATCGTATCTTTTGCCGTAACAGCGATCCGGCGCATGGTGCCGGCATGGTGCAGAGGCATGGAAGCCGCTACCTTGTGCACAACCCGCCAGCTCCGCCTCTTTCAACTGAAGAGCTCGACCAGGTGCACTCTCTTCCCTATGAGAGGGACGTCCATCCCTATTACAAAAAAATGGGAACGGTGCGGGCCCTGGACACGATCCGGTTCTCCGTAACTACGCACCGCGGCTGTTTCGGAGGGTGCAACTTCTGCGCCATAGCGGTGCATCAGGGAACGAGCGTGGTGTCCCGGAGCGAAGAGTCCGTTCTGAAAGAGGCGGAAAGCTTAACGCGGCATCCTGATTTCAAGGGAATACTATCGGATATCGGAGGGGCAACGGCCAACATGTACGGCATGGCTTGCCGGAAAATGAAGAGGAGCGGAACATGCGAACACCGGCGCTGCCTTTTCCCCGGCGTGTGCGGGTCGATGAAGATATCGCACCAGAGGCTGACTCGCCTGCTCCGGCGGATCAGAATGATCCCCGGGGTGAAGAAAGCCTTTGTCGCTTCGGGAATCAGGCACGACCTGGTCATGGCCGACCGGGCGGCAGGCGAAAAATACCTGGCTGAAATTGTCCTGCACCACGTGTCCGGCCAGATTAAGGTGGCTCCCGAGCATTGCGTACCCCGCGTGCTCGATCTCATGGCCAAGCCCTCAGTGCAAAGCCTGATCGAATTCCGCAATCTATTCAACCGGCTCTCGCGTTCCCACAACAAAAAGCAGTATTGCACCTATTACCTGATCGCAGCCCACCCGGGATGCACCGGCGAGGATATGGCCGAGCTGCGCAGATTCGCGGCAACAGAGCTTGCTCTGACCCCCGAGCAGGTACAGATATTCACGCCGACGCCCGCAACCTGGTCCACCCTCATGTACCATACCGGGACGAATCCCTTCACCGGGGAAAAAATTTTCGTGGAGCGAAATGTTCGGGAAAAGGAAAGACAGAAGCGGGTTGTGGTTGCAAAAACGAATACAAAAAAATAGTCATGTTATGTCGCATTAATTCCGATATAATTACTTAAGTTAGGCGAATTTTGTTAATACCTCCTGCTCCCTCCCCCCGCATGGGGGAGGGCTGGGGTGGGGGTGATTAAATTACAATAACCAGATGATTTTGTATGCCGAAGTGCACCCTCCCCTAACCCCTCCCATCAAGGGAGGGGAATTAATTTAATTAAAATCGCCTAAATCGAGTACCAGCTGCTCTGTGCATGGAGGATACCGGGATGCATAAGCTTAAAATGACATTAGCGATTCTTGCATTATGTATTATAACCCCCGCTGCTCTGCCGGCAGCGGATGAAAAAGAGGGGGACCGGAGCCTGGATGTTCTGGCCGACGACCTCAAGTTCCAGAACGGGGTCTATTTCATAGGCCTCAAGATGTACGACAAGGCTCTCGAGACATTAAACGAGTACCTTGAAATATACTACACCGGAAACCACCGGCATGAGGCATATAAGCTGATCGCCGATATATACTTTAACCGGATGGAATATTTTAAGGCGATCCAAAATTATCAGGCGCTGTATGAGGAATTCAGCGGCACGGACAGCGGTGTTGAAGCTTATTATCACCTAGGCTTGTGCTACAATAAAATGGGATATGAAAAAAAAGCTGCTGAAATTTTCAATGAGATAATAGAAAATCACTCTGATTCAATCTATGCGCAACAGGCACGGCTGCAGCTTGACGTGTTGCAGGTACTTGAAGAGTGATCCGGCCTCATAAAAAATTTTCCAAAAATAATTGACAAAAAAACCCCTGATTTGAATATGCCATACTATTTTGCAAATCGTGGAATAAAATGTTATATTGTAAGCAAAGACCAATGAGGAATGTATGCAGCTACAAAAACTGAGAAATATCGGGATCGCGGCTCACATAGACGCGGGCAAAACGACGGTTACGGAACGGATGCTCTATTTCACCGGAACCACACGGAAGATGGGGGAGGTGCACGACGGCGAGGCGACCATGGACTTCATGAAGCAGGAGCAGGAGCGGGGAATCACCATCGCCTCCGCCGCCATATCGTGCTCGTGGAAGGATCACGCGATCAACATCATCGATACCCCCGGCCATGTGGATTTCACCATTGAGGTGGAGCGCTCCCTGCGGGTGATTGACGGCATGATCGCGGTCTTCTGCGGAGTGGCCGGGGTTGAGCCGCAGAGCGAGACGGTATGGAACCAGGCCGACCGGTACGGGGTTCCCCGCATAGCCTTCGTCAACAAGATGGACCGGGTCGGCGCCGATTTCCATGAGGTGACCCGGCAGATGGAAAAGTACCTGGACGCCAATCCGGTGCCCTTCCAGGTTCCGATCGGAAGCGAGGACGACTTTCAGGGAGCCATCGACATCATCGAACGCAAAGCCCATACCTTCAAGGATATGGAGCACGAGGTCATGGACATTCCGGAAGCCTACCGGGAAAAAGTTGAAGCGGCGCGCACCCGGCTCATTGAAAAGCTTGCCGACTATAATGAAATGATAATGGATCTCTACTTGAGCGGCGCCGATGTTCCGGCCGGCCTGCTTAAAAAGGCGGGCCGTGAGGCAACGATCAAGATGCTCATTACGCCCGTGTTCTGCGGCTCCGCTTATAAGAACAAGGGGACACAGCTCCTCCTCGACGCAGTGATCGACTTTCTGCCGTCGCCGGTCGACGTCGGCGCAGTCGTCGGGATCGATATCGACGACGCGGAAAAATCCCACACCCGCCACCCCAGCGCAAAGGATCCGTTCGCCGCGCTCGCCTTCAAGCTCATCCACGACCCGTACGTGGGCCAGCAGACCTTCATACGGGTTTATTCGGGCGAGCTTCGAAGCGGGATGCAGGTTTTCAACTCGACCCGGAAGAAGCCCGAGCGGATCGGCAGGATCATGCGCATCCACGCAAAGGAGCGGGAAGAAATCGACGCAGCCGGACCCGGAGACATCGTGGCGCTCATCGGCATGAAGTACACCAAGACCGGCGACACGCTCTGCGATCCGGATCAACCCCTCTATCTGGAGTCGATCTTCGTACCGCCGTCCGTGATCGAGATGAAAATATCCCCGCCCACCAAAAAAGAGGATGAAAAGCTGGGCGCGGCGCTGCGAAAGCTCGCCATGGAGGACCCCTCATTCACGGTGCGGTTTAACGACGAGACCAATGAAACGATCATCGCCGGCATGGGCGAGCTCCACCTAGAGATCATCATCGACCGGCTCAAGACCGAGTTCGGCGTGACCGCGATGGTGGGCGAGCCGTCCGTGGCGTTCAGAGAGACGATCACGCGGGAAGTCGACTGCGCATACAAGCACGTCAAGCAGACGGGAGGCCGCGGCCAGTACGCCCATACCGTGATGCGGCTCGAGCCGAATGAGGGCAAAGGATTCGAGTTCGAGGACCGGATCAAGGGAGGGGCCATCCCCACCGAGTATATCCCGTCGGTGCGCAGGGGAATCGAGGCGGCTATGGCTGAGGGAATACTCTCGGAATTCCCGGTCGTGGACGTTAAAGCGGTGCTCCTCGACGGCACCTTTCACGAGGTCGACTCCTCGGACATGGCCTTCAGGACCTGCGCCTCTATCTGCTTCAAGGAAGGCTTTCTCAAAGCGAATCCGATACTGCTTGAGCCGGTGATGAAAATAGAGGTGAACACCCCCGACGACTATATCGGCGACGTCGTGGGTGACCTGACCAAACGGCGCGGACGGATCGAATCGATGCGGAGGTACCGGAAAGGCTCGCAGAAGGTCATCGGCTTCGTGCCGCTCATGGAGATGTTCGGATACGCCACCCAGCTCAGGAACATGACGAGCGGCAGGGCCAATTATTCAATGGAATTCCACAAATATGTACCGGTAAACAGGGAGATACAGGAGAAGGTTCTGAAGCAGCGCGAGCTTAAAAAGAAGGAAAAGGCGAGCTAGTTATTTAAGGGACCTTTTCAGGCGCCCGATCCATTCGCTCCCCCGGGAGTCCTCTTCTTTATAGAAATCGAGAAACTTATGGATCCGGGAGCAGGTCTGCGGCGCCAGGGCATGCTCGACCTTACAGGCTTCGCCGTCGGCCTTGCCGCAATCGATCTGCAGAACGTTGGTGAAAAATTCAATGAGACAGTTGTGCCGCTTCAGCACGCGGTCGGCGATCTCGTGCCCCTTGTCCGTAAGCTCGATATATCCGTACTTCTCATACTCGATGAGATCCATCTCCTTGAGCTTTGTAAGCGCCGCGGATACGCTGGGCATCTTGATATCCAGCTTTTTCGCGATATCCCTGACGCGCACCACCTTGTTGGCCGCATACAGCATGACGATCGCCTCCATATAATCTTCCATATTGGAAGACAGGCCGGTGTCCCGGTAGCTGTATTTCGCCTTTCCCTGCTCCATGGCCGGAACCGTCATCTCTCCATCTTGAAGTAGATCCGCTCGATGCGCGCCAGATCCTGCTCAACCCGTTTCCTTAGCGGAGACTTCCCGAACCGCTCATCAGTCTCTCCCTTCTTGATAAACTGTTTGTATACCCTCCGCGCCGTTTCGATATCCTTCAGCCGGGCGTCCCTTTCATACACCTTGCCGATCAGATAATAGGCGACATCGACCGTGCCCCGGTCCTTGTAGCTTCTGATGACCCTGACGGCCGCTTCGAGCGCCTGCTCGCCCTTGTTCTGGTTCAGGTAGAGCCTTCCGGCGGCGAGAAGGGCCTTATCCGCGAGCTCATGCTGCGGGAACCGCATATACACCTTCTCAAAATTCTCTATGGCCGATGCATGATCCCCTTTCATCATATAGCTTTCTCCGCTGTAGAATACGGCCGCCGGGTATTCTCCGGAATCCGGGGGAACCGCGGAAAACTCCTTAACCGACTCGTCATATTTATACTGCTTCAGATATACCTTCCCCATCCACATATGGGAGAGGTCCCTTACCGTGCTCTGGGGGAATCGCGTTATAAGCTCGCGGAAATTTTTAAGCGCATGGTCGTACATTCCGCTGTTATAAAAATCGATCCCGGTCTTCAAGAGCGCCTGCTCCTCATTCGAAATCTGAGGAGCCGCTTCTGAGCTTGAGGATATCCCCTTCTTCTCCCCGGCCGCGTTCAGGGTAACCGATTTCCGGCCGGCAGAATTTTGAGGACCGGTTGCATCGCTCTTCAGGGCTTCGTACCGGCCCGCCTGAGCCTTGTTCGTCTCCACAGCCTTTTCTCCGCCGGAGTCGCTCAGGATATCCCTGATGATATCCTCAGTCTGTTTAGCATCCTTGGCAAAAATGCCTGCTCCGGTAACGGACACGGCGCAGAGCGCTATAACGACAAATGCCCGCTTCAATCTTCAATCATCCCATCATTATTATTATTCGGCGTCTCGGGAGAACGTATGTCTGTACCCCGCTCCCTCTTTTTCGCTCCCGGCTTTCGATCAATCCGCTCCGTATACCTGCCCCGAACATCCCGGCCCTTCTCCCGGACGGGCCGGAGCTGTTTCTGTTCGGCCCCTACGATCGTCTCATTATCGTCTAACGCCTTTGACCTCTTTTCAACCGGATCAACATTGGAGCTGACAACGGGTTTTGATCTGTTTTCATCCTCGAATATGGGCTCCCGGGTCATGATGTCCGCAGACGGCTTTACCTTCTTCTGTGTATCGGGCTCTATGATTCCCTTGTCGGCCTCCGGCTCCATATGCGCCCGCATGGGGAACTCCATTTTCCCCAGCCCTGATTTTTTTTCCTCATTGATCATGTCGGAGTCGAGCATGGATGAGAAATTCCCCTCATTCCGCTCGCGCTTTATATCCAGCTCGAACGTATCATTGGTATGCTCGATGATGGGAGCGCTTTTAATCACCGCCGCATCCCTCCCCCGTATAACTCCGTAAACCGCGCCGCCGACGGTCAGCATAAATACAAAAAGATAAAACATGCCCTTGACCGACTCCTGGGCGCGATAGGGCATTCTCCCGATGAGACGATCAATGCCGGAAGCGGCCTTATTAATAGAAGGGGGTCTGAATTTCATTTCCCGTACCAATCCCTATCCAATATACTATCACTTCGCGGCTTTATCAATTATAAAAACCACCCTGGTTTTTTTCAGCTGCGCAATCGTACGGCTGCTGCTGAAAATTTTTCGTACGTCCCTGTCTGAAATTACCGGACATCCTTTCAGCCTGCTCACCGCGACCGCGTAATAGGGACGATCCCCGGCAACGGGGCTCTTAACCGCGTCGTCATCGGTGTATACGTAGCAGACGATGCCGTATCGCATCGCATGCCGTATGTCGACGTAGTACCTGCCGTAAACCTCCAGGCCGTCCTCATCAAAGACCGAAGGGAGGATCATCGGCTCAATGCCGAGTCCGCGGGTATCGATGATGAGGCTCGTATACTCGGTCGGGATCGGGTTGTCGATTCTGGTGGGAAAGCTCTTCGCCGGATATTTGTAGGGAACCGCCTGGAGCAGATCCCCGATCTTCAGCTCAGCCCTGCAGCCTGACGTGTAAAAATCGACCGGAAATTCAGACAGCTTCACCCTGCGTGCTATAAGGTTTACGATGCGCGACTGGACCGCGTCGCTCCTTTCAAGCAGATCGTCGAACAGGGTATCCGGATCGATCCTGATCCCCCCGAGCATGCGGGCAATGCCGCTGATCGCCTGTTCGCGGGCTCTCCGGTATGCCTCAATCCTTCCCCGATTAAGGGATGTGACCGAGCCGTCTATACTATCCTCCGGCAGGCCCGTCTCCTTCACCGGGAAGCGCTCCATGCCGTATGACACGATAATTCCTTTGGTCCAACTCACCCTGTCTTCCGGATAAGACCTGTTCAGGGCTGCGGAGTCGGACAAGAAGCAAGATATAATTATTGTGACTATGGATAATCTTCTAAACATTTGACTCAGCATAATATAAAAAAATTTATATAAAATATTAAATAATGGTAACTACTCGGCTATTACTCTTTAAAAGAGTAACGGGAACCGCCGATTCACGCCGATAAACGCAGATTTAAAAATTATTTACAATCCGTTTTACTTCTATCTTTTCTAATCGGCGTTCATCTGCGTCCATCGGCGGTTCCATTATTATATCTGAATAGCTACGGAAAATCTTCATTAATTACTTGAGTTAGGCGATTTTTTTATCCCCCTCCCTTGATGGGAGGGGTTAGGGGAGGGTGATTAGAGCAGAATATGAACCTATTGGCTGCTCTCGCCTGAATTTCAGTCCCCTTAACTGCATTGATTTTAACTATTCCCATAGTGTTTTTTCTGCTTTTGTTTGATTCTTTCGTAATTGCTTCACAAAATACACTGAACTGTATATCATTAACTTTTCTCACCCCCACCCCAGCCCTCCCCCGTCAAGGGGGAGGGAGTTCTTAAATGAATTTTCGCCTAACTCGAGTTAATTAGTAGAATTATCGGATTATTTCATAGTATATCTTAAGACCTTATCCGGCCCTTATATCCCTGAAGCGGGTCTTAAAAGCTTCTCGAGCTCGGCTACACTCCGCCCCATGACCGGTGTGAGGCGATCCGCAGCTTCGATTATATCGTTAAGAATAATCCGCTCCGACTCCTCTTCCGGGACCCGGCGGCGGGATACGAATGTCCGCGCTTTTCTGAGGAAGGGGATCATAATCTCGCGAAGCTCCTCCTGGTTCACCAGCTCTTCCACGCTGCGGAGGAGCTCCCTGTTCTTGAGGGCGTCGGCGGCAAGCGGCTTGATTTTCGCAAGCGACTCAAGGGCTTTCCGCATGGCGCTTATGAGAGGCCCGGGGTTTTCCTGTTCCCCTGCCGCAAGCATCTTCTTTAGGATGCCTTGAGGCTCAGGATTGAGGAGACTGCACCGCTCAAGAACCCCGGCGAGTGTTTGCTCCTCCATATGCTCTATCCGGGCGCCGCCCTCTGTGGCGTTTATGATCGGAACGCTCACCTTGCGGGCCGAGTCCTCGAACCAGGAACGGTACAGATCAAAAACAAAATCGGATACGACCTCCCCCGTGCCGCCGTATGCAGGCACCCGCTTGATCTTGCGACGTCTGATCACGGCCTGGTTTATCGTGTCCAGGTTCCTGAACCGGTTCGTCCGGGGGAGCCATTCGTCGTTATGGTAGGTGCCGGCCGCATGAATCTCCCTGCCGGTATAGGCCAGGTCCTGGCCCACCAGAATGATCGGGGAGCAGCCCAGGTTCAGGAGAAGGTCGAATGCGCTGGTCGCCACCGACCCGCCGGACTGGATATCGCCGATCGCGCCCGCGTATTTCTCGATCCATCCCACGAGCGGCGTTGTCTCGCGCTTCAGCTCGCCGCTTGAGTCTGCGTAATACTTCGCGGTAGTGCTCACTATTTTCCTTCCCGGGAACGACCGTAGGACCGCGGGAAAAGAGACCAGGTCGGCAATAAGCGCCGCGCCGCCCCCGGTCCCCATGAAGTGTTTAATGCTGTACTTCTGCGCGTCAAGGGACATGACGATGTGGGGAACAATATTTTTTCTCATGAGCACCTTGAAAGCGGTGTCAACCGACACGATGAGCGCACGGCCGCGCATCTGGCGCAAAAGATCGACGTTCTTCTTAAGTGACGGGCCGGCCGACACGATAACGCCGGGGCAGCCGGCGAACCCGCCGAACAGCCGGCGGACCCTTGAAGAGGTGAACAGATGGGGAAGATTCAGCAGAATATTCTCCATCCAACCCTCTTCGAATTCGAACCGGGTGAGCAGGTCGCTTATCTTCGACGAGATGTACCGGCTCATGTCCCTCATGATCGTTTCGTAAAATTTTTCATGCAGCCGGTAAGAAGGCCGGTGAATGAAGTGCGCCGCACCCCTGAACCCGGCGATGTCCATATCCTCGAATACGGCGGACAGGTCGGCAGGCGAGCTTATGACCTGCACATCGGCCAGGTTCGCGGGATAGGTCTTACGGCAGATTTCCGCAACCTCAGGATCGTGCTCCACGGCGATGATCTGCTTGCCGGGATACCTTCTTTTGAGATGGTCAAGATGATACCCGAGTCCGATCCCGTAGACCGCGATGACGCTGGCCCTTCCTATGGAAAAGCCCTCGACAGCGCGCTCGGCCTCCCGGTCGGGATCATACCCGGAGTGAAGCCGGATCTCGCGCGAATTCTTATACACCAGGGTGAGCTTCCCGCTGGGAGTTTCCTTTAAAAGGTAGGTGCTCATGGCGCGCTTCTTTGCACGAGTGACTGATGGCCGGCGTATCGGACCGCCAGCTCCTGATGGTACCGGTCAAAAACCGCGGGGCTGTTCAGATTGAATTTTTCAAGAACCTCGGATTCAAAAAAATGAGAATCGATCACCCGTGCGCCGGCTGCGGCGAGCAGATTCGCCAGGTACACGATCCCGACAAGCTCCCGGTGCACGATGGAGGGGTGCAGGGGCGCATGATGATACATGATGGGATCGATCAGCTCCTCCGGAAAATTCCAGCGCCGGGCCATGAGCGCACCGATGGTGGAATGGCTGATCCCGATGGATATCTCCTCCAACACGGCGGCATTCCGTATCTTCCGGTTCTTCACGATGTCCGCTATCAGGGAGACCATGTCGGCGTCGGTAGCGAGCAGAACGATCTTTCCGATATCATGCAGGAGGCCGGCGATCAAGGCATAATCCGCTATTCCCGAATACCCCCGGTCACCCGCGATCGATCGGGCGTAGAACGCCGTCCGGTTACAGTGCTCCCATACCTGCTCGAACCGCCGGTACCGCTTGTCGATTATTTTCCGGGCCGAAACTGCGGTAAGGATATACTCCAGATTCTTAAGCCCGATCAGCATTACCGCCTCGCTCACCTTCTTGATCCGTTTGCCGGCCATGAACCCGGCGGAGTTTGACAGCCTCAGGACGTCCGCGGTAAGCGAAGGGTCGTTGCTGATCCTGTCGGAAATGGCCTCAATCGTCGTGTCCGGATTATTGCATAAAGCCCGAAGCTCCCGGATATGCTCCGGAAAGGTCGGCAGGGATTCGACGTCTTCCAGTATCTTTTCTTTGATGGAGGAGGTGATCTCCAGGCTCCTCAGATCGGAGGGGACCGTCAGGGCGATCTTCATGGAAGCCTCATCCGGAACAAGCGAGACGATATGCACGTCCAATCCCGCGTTCTTCAAGAGCATCACCGACATGATTATGCCGAGCCCCGCGCCCTCCGAGGAATCATACATGTTCTCATACGCTTCCGTGAAATTTCTACATTCCCCTGCCTTGACGAGGCGATACCGCAGCCGCTCAAGCTCGACCGGCATGATCCGCGCATTGTTGATTATAGCGATTTCTATCCCGCCTTCCCGCTTCCGGAATTTAATGACGATCCGGTACCGGCTGTCCACGAGCATATTTTTAAGGAGCTCCGGATGATACGCGACCTTTTTAAATTCCTGCATTCCCCTTTCGTAGTCCGCATCATCGGCGATATCGAGATCCATGCTTTTAAAGTACACGCGCTTCATGTTTGCCTTGACTGCGTTTTGAATCAGTTCCCGTAGTACCGGCTCGAATGTTTCATACAGGAACAGCTTGTCACAGCGCGACAGGATTTTTACCAACAGGGAATTTATATCGTTTTCGATATCCCTGCTGACATACTGGAAACCGATGAAGACCTCTTTCCCAAGGTCAAAGTCCTTAGCCAGTTTCGATGAATCAAATAATGCGCTCATGATGATGGTTTCAATCCGGCAGCCGCTTTTCGTAATCATGAATAAGTGCATGCCATCGTAACGCGGATATTTCAAATATGTAAAGTTAAATATCGGGCCTCATCGCATAATCTACGGGCTTCCCCCCTTACGAAGGGGGGACAGGAGGGGGGTCAAAGGCGTATGGATAAATGGGAGTTCTAGTGACTGAGTTATTTAACAAACTCGATGAAAAGGAAAAAGGTCAAATATGACTAGTGCTAGAAAGAATGATGGGGTTGAAACTTGAGTCACGATAGATATCGTGGAAAAAAATTCGACCTCTAGCATTGACCCGTACTTAGACCCCCCTTGGTCCCCCCTTCGTAAGGGGGGAAAAACTAAAAAACACTATCGGCTTACCTTAGATCGCAAGCGTTTCAGCAGGGAGTTGTACGAAACGCAGACTCGATCATGAAAAGCGGCGCTCCCACTCACACGCGATGGCGTACGGCCGGCGGCTCTACACGAATCAAAATTTTGCATGACCAAAACCACTCCGTCCCGGTCCAGAATCCTGAAAAATTTTTTGACATAGCTTCCGATAGGGAACGTTTCCGTCAGATAACAGACACGCACCGGATATCGCTTTGCAAGATATGAATAACCGGCGATGTTCCGATAATCCGGATGCGGTATATAAAACGAGATATCGCGGAAAGGGGTCTTGGTGATCTCCTTTTCGACGAGACCCAATCGTTTTCTTCCGGGAAGAGCGCCGATGACCGACACGGCCGTCCCATCCCTGAGAATAAGAGCGGACCCCCGGTCGTGTTCAATTACCCTCGGGTTTTCATCCGCGGCCTGCGGAATAGCCAATGAAAGCCACGCGCAACCGAATGCAGCGGCGATTGAGAGAGAGACGACTCTCTTATGTGAAGTCCAGGGAAAAAGAGGAAGGAGGAGCATGCCGAATGCGGCAAAAAGGACGGGATGAACGGCGGAGACGTTAAAATGGCACATCAGTCCCGATAGGGAGCCGACAACGAGTTTGTTAAGGCTGAAAATAGCGTCGGCAACAGATCCCAGGTACGCGGCATAAGCGGTTACAAGAGAAAGCCCGCTGGCGGCAAGCGATACGATCAGAAGAAGGGACATAGCGGGCACAATGATAATATTTGATATGACGCAGGATAGATTGAGCTCCCCGACCTGAAGGAGCAGAACCGGTATGACAAGGACCTGAGCGGAGATGGTAAGAGCCAGGGTATCAGATATACGTGAGGGAAGATAGGTCAGCACGCGCCTATATAACCGGTGAAAAAGGAGAATGCCCAGGGTCGCTCCGAAACTGAGCTGGAACCCAAGGCTGTATATCTCATGCGGGAATATCGTCAGAATAGCTATTCCGGATAAAAAAAGGGTATTGATGGTATTGATTTCGCGGTCAATGATGCGCTGCAGGCTATAAATCATGAACATGATTCCCGCCCTGAGGAGCGACACGGGCAAATCGGTGATGTACAGGTATAAAACAATGGCCAGCCCGGCTGCGGCAAGGGCCCATTTCCGGTTCAGACGGCAGAGGCCGAGTAGCAGAAGCAGGGTGCCGGCAACTATCCCCACGTGGAGCCCGCTCGCCGCCAGGACATGGAGCACGCCCGCTCTCTTGAAATCGTTCAGAATATGCTTGTCAATATAGCTCTGATTTCCGAAGTAGAGAGCCTTGACGACGGAGGCAGTATCCTTACGAAACAGGGCGTCGCAGCCCGCAGACAGCCTTTCACGGATCTGCTCTCTGAGGGTTGCTTCGGAGCGAACGACTGATACCGTATCGCCCTCCAGGTACATCAGGTATCCTGTTCCGCGGCATACTAACGAGCGCTGAAAAGCAGAGGTTGAGTCGAGAAGGGCCACCGGGACCGGCTTGGCGTAGAATTCCAGTCTGTCGCCGGCGTGCAGGCATGGTCCGCCGGAAATATAGGCGGTTCCCGTCAGCCATGCTGTTCCGTCAGGCGAGCCGCGCCCTCCCCTTTCCAGCCTCTGAAATCGTAGGAACACTTCCTGATCGTATCTTCGGTCAACGGCCCGAATCACCTCGCCGATATAGACCGCCTGCGGCAAGGGAAGTTTTTCCCGGCCACAATCGCGAATTCGGACGGACAAAAAAATTGATAGTGCCGCGGTACAAATCATCAAACAGACTACCCGCGCCCGCGCGGCCGGAAGATGCGCTCCACACTCCGGCGCAACCCTCATCGAATTACGGTAAACAAAAGGGAGCGATAATGCCGACAGGATAAAAAAAATTATTCCGGCTATTTGGCCGTATCCGTTTAATATGATTGAATACGACAGGATGATCGTTGCGCTGATAAAAAATACCGTGAACAAGGAGGGGACAAAAAATTTCTGCGCTATATTCCTATATTCTTCCAACTTTGAGAATAAACCCCCGCCCGGCCAATCTGTTATCGCATATTCAAGGGATTTCTCACTATCTGCACGCCTTTGGGGATCCTGAAATTAAACAATTTCTCTTTGACCTCAACCGCGGTGTTCGTGTCGGAAATCGAAAAGCTGATTATTCTCCCGTCCTCCCTTTTAAAAATAGCCCCCTTAAGCAGATATGACGGGTCCACGCTCAGGATGATCTCACGGTACTGCCTTTCGTCGCTTTTAAGCTTGATGGTATATCCGGACTCACCGCCGGTCGCGATCGAATTATATCCGGACACGGCTGCGGCAATGCCGCCCGAATTGGTTCCCCGCGCCAATTCCTGGATCCCGCACATCTTCGTTCCGGGATTGTAAATCCAGAGGGTCTGTCCGTTCGACACCAGTATCTTTTCAGTCGGGCCGGTGAATTTAACATATACCCTGTCCGGAGCCAGATACTTGAATATGCCGGAATAGGTTTGCCCGTCAAGAGCCGTCCAGGAGATGACACCCGTCAACCTCGGCAATTGCCGCATCCGTGCCTGAAATTTCACAACCGCCTCATCTCCTGAAACGGAAAAAAGAAATGAGGCATGTCCGACGAGCATTAATATTACTGATATTTTGAGCTTTTTCATTGCGGAAATCCTCTCATAGTATTACGAATTAAGGGAATAAGAATGAAAAAAATTCAGGGCTAATTCTTTAAAATTTTTTATTATTAAATACTCCGAGACTGTCTAAGAAGCCCCCACTACCCAGATCTCATTCTTTCATGCCCCCCAACCCCCCGGAGGGGGGCTAATATTGCTTTCAAAAAGCAATAATGTATTATTTCAATATATTTCTTTATAAGAAAACATACTATCCAAGTCCCCCTCCGGGGGATTTAGGGGGCTGAGAGACTCGATTGAAAGATGTGGGTTATGGGTAGCCCTCCGGAGAGGACTTTTTAGACAGCCCCGGAGTATTATGTTAATATTTCTATTATGTTATATAGTAACTTTATGAATTAACTTTAAAAATTTCTTATTATCCATAACTATTCAACAGATTGATATTTTTCAACTATTAAATCGGAAAATATTTGTAAAGTATTATGCTTGAAATTTTTACATTATACTATATGACGTTTATTCAGGAGATGACCATGAGAAGAAAAAGAGCCAGCATCAAAAACGTCCTGATCTTCATCATCATTGTCGGCACTATACCTGTCTCGTACTTTTACAGTAGAAAGATCTACTCATTTTACATGAGGAGCTATTATGAAAAGATACGGGGTCAGAGCATCGGGCAGCTGGTTCGCAAGGGCCGGGAGATGTATGACAACAAACAATATGCGCTTTTGTCCGAATATCTGAAAACCCTCGTGATCGTATATCCGGACAACAAGGAGTTGAAAATACTCGAAGGTCTTACCTACATCAAGCTCGGCCGGGGCGATATCGGCTCGGACATCATCCTCTCGGCCACAAACGGCGAAAAACTGCCGGAACCTGTCCTTGAGGAAACTATCCGCACCCTCTATGATCTGAAACAATATAAAGATATCATCATGACCATGAAAAAGAATAATGCGGCCGGCAGCCCCGGCCTCCTCTATTATTACGGAACATCGCTTTTGAATACGGGAAATTATAAAGCCGCCATACCGGTGTTGCAACAGGCGCTTCAGAAAGGGCGAGCAGGGTATGAAACATACCTGAATATCGGGATCGCCTATTCCAAAATCAATGAACCGCGCGCCGCCCTTCCCTTTCTTGAGCGCGCGCGGGCGATGAACAACAATCGGGATACGGCCGGAGCACTGGCGGATACATACTGGAGATTGGGCAGATACAAGGACGCTGAAAAGATCCTATCGAAAATGAAAAAGTAAAGGCCGCAACCGCGCATTCACAGAGCCTTGATGGACATGCCGATTCCCCACGTCCATGCGGTCTTGTTCATTTTGATCGACTTGAACAGCATCCGGTCCGTGAAAAAAAAGTAGGATGCCGCCCCGGTCTCGATGCTCACCGTATCAGAGGTTTGCACCTTCAATCCGCCGCCTATGCCGAACCGGCTTAGATCAGGATACAGGGGGTTCTGGCTGCGCGGGTATTTCTCCTGCGTCGAATATGAGAAGCCGACGCCGGGAAACATGCCGTCCACCTCAAGCTCAAGTCCGAAACCGACGCTGTGCCGGTTCTTATATTTATAATTCTGGGCATTGCCGCCGGCAGTCAAGGGCATAACAGCCAGGGCCGATGAATTGTTCGCCAGATAGAGCCAATCCAGGTATCCGAATTCATGATCGCTCGTCAGGATATTTTTACTTCCGTAATTTTTCTCGCCGGAAAATGAGACCTGGTATGATATCTGTAGGGAAGCTCCTTCAGATGACAGAATATTAAGCCCGATGAGCAGATAATCAGAAAGCCTCTGCTCGGCTATGCGGGAATAATGTATCTTACGGTCGTGCTCCGTGCCGCGGGCGATTACCGGTGTCGCGTATAAGAGCGTGAGCGCTGCCTTTTTCGCGGACGAGATCATCATCCCGGCAAAGCCGGACCAGCCGTAAGCGCTCGTTTCGGTTTTATAGCCGGTCCCCATCTTAATCAAGCCCGCGGATTGCACCGCATCATAATAACTGCAGACTATGCCGCCGGTAAAGGCTAGAGCGTCGCTCAGGGAAAACGCCCCTCCCACCCTTCCCTGGAGCCAGTACCTCCTGCCCTTGATGTAATTCAGCGCCGGCACTTCCAGGGGGCCCAGGGTAAGCGTGAGCCCGGCCTGCCGGAGCACACCCATCCGCACCGGATCAAGATTCAAACCCGAATACGCCAAGAGCGGGATCCCGGCCTGCGGCTCGGTATAGTGAACGGATTCAACATCTTCCGGCGCGGAAAGAGAGGCAAAAAACGCGCCCCTCCCCTGCTTGTATGCGAAGGCGAAACCGGGAATGAACCATGATGGGGTATTCTCCTCTCCGTTGCTGTAGAAAATCCGGTGGGAGATCGTTTTTGTCATAAGCTGGTATTCAAAATCGAGATACAGGCCGTCTTTTAGATTCACCAGGCCTGTCGGGTTGTAATAGGCTGAGTCAATTGAATTTACGGTAGCCGCTCTGCTCTGCATTCTGAGGTAGGAAATAGTATTCTCCGCGCTTGCGTAAATGCCGTTAGCAAGGATCGACAAAAAAATCATCATCCCCAATAGATATCTGCGGTAATTCTCCACCTGCGGCTCCTGGCATTAATAGAAAAACGGCGGTGTGTGCACCGCCGTTTTATGTTTCCTATAATAACCTGCATTATATAACCTTGTGTGTGAAACCGATAGCGCCAAAATAACCCTGCCGATAATATTTGGCCGGATTAAACTTAAACATTGTTCCCTTGTTTATATCTGTTGTAATGTAGTGTGAATAGGCGAACGCCAGTGTCAACTTCATTTTTTCATTAAACAGATAAGATATCCCGCCGCCGACGGTATGATAATCAACGTCATCGTTGAACTGGCTGAGCGCACTCGGCCGCGCGCCGGTTTCGGACCACTGGTATCCTGCCCCGATATTGAGGGGAGCGGATTTGAAGGTATAATCGATTCCGCCGCCGATATCATAACCGCCGGTGAAATTTTTCTCCCTCCCCCTCATCTGCGCAAACTGGTTAAAATAGTAGGTGTAGTGCGCCGCGATCTGCGCTCCCTGAATCTGATACGCCGCTCCGACGCCCAGGGTGCCCGGTATCTGCGCATGCCTTTTATTCCCGTCCATGTTGCTCTTATCAAACATGCCGAATGCGATATAATCGGTTGATACGGTCTTCTGTCTGAGCGGAGAATTCCATTCTCCCTTGACCGCGATTGTCAGATCCTTGACCGGCTTGAGGTCCACGCCGCCGATAAAACCGTACGCCAATCCCTGCTGGTTCGCATGAAAATTGCTGGCGCCGGGAAGATAGCCTGCGTACCTGCCGCCGAGAGCGTACAGGGTCGCGTCCAAAACCGTAACTCCGTACATGCCCCGGACGCCCAGGGAAAGCGTCAGTATATCCTTTATCGCCTCATACGCAACGCTCATCTGTGCGGTATAAACAACCGAAAAACCCTTAAGCTTAGAAATCACGGATCCGCCGATAACCGGCGTTCCTCCATACAACTGGTTGAGGATCCCGCCTAAAAGGGCCTGCGGATTGAGCGCAAGGTCGATCATCTGCAGGCCGTTGTTATAGGTGGCGTTTCCGCCGCCGCCCAGGGGCAAAAAGCCGAACGACCAGGCAACCCTGTCTTTTTTATGAACCAGATAAAGGTTGATGAAGGTAAATCCGGACTTGTCAGCCTTGTATTCATGTCTGCTGGCTCCCATCAACTCATTCGCATACCCTCCGAACGGCTTGATGCGTATCGGATCAACGATAACCTGCTCGCTGATATAATAATAGAAGCCGTCTTTCATCAGGGCTGTTCCCGCAGGATTGAAAAAAGCCGCATCCGGCTCAATTGAAGCGCTCCTGCTTTGTGTTTTAACATACTCCGCGCTCTGATTGGGATTACTGTTAGGACCGGCCGCGAACAGTATGGTCTCAGCGCCCATAAATAGCGCGCAGAGAGCGAATACAAATAATAACTTCTTCATTTAATTGACCTCCTTATTTGAGATTGTTTCTAACAATTTCCTGAATCTTTATTTTTGTATATAGATTGACTCACTCAATTCAATCCACGGCATTTAAGCTGCACACCGCTGAAATCCAGGTAAAATTTTATTAAAGTAGAATTTTATTAAAGTATAATTTTATAATATATTAAAAATGTCAATTGCTTTTTTTAAAAAATATGATGCCCCTGGGGGGAATTAACTCTAATAATTATTTATAATTATTGACAAAATCAGCCTGCCGATTTAGAAAATTGACAGCCTTATCGGCTGATGCTGCGGGGGCGCGAATTCTGCCCGAACGTTTCGTCAAGTGCCTGTTATACGACTATGTTTAAAAAAAAAGACCTGGTTCATGAGCGCGCAATCGTTGAAGATCAGATAGTGAATCTGACGAAGCTCATCAACATCAACGGCATGATCAATTCCACCCTCGACATGGGCAGGCTGCTGGCTCTGATCATGGAGACAATAACCGATATCATGAAGACCGAAGCCAGCACCCTGCTCCTGTACGAAGAAAAGACGAATGACCTTGTTTTCAAGGTGGCCCTGGGCGAGGCGGGAAAGGGGCTTGTGGAGAAATACCGGATAAAGCCCGGCCAGGGTATTGCCGGCTGGGTCGCAGAGACGAGAAAGCCGGTATCCATCAATGACGTATACGCCGACCGGCGTTTCAATCCTGATTTTGACCGGATAACCGGGTTTAAAACCAAGGCTATAATCTGCGCGCCGCTTCATTTTAAAGGAAAGTTCCTGGGCGTGATTCAGTCCATCAACCCGACAAACAGGACCGGATTCACCGATGACGACATGAAGCTGTTCCTGATATTTTCCGATCAGGCGGCCCTGGCCGTTCAAAACGCGATATACTTCCAGGACGCCCTAGAAGAGGAGCGCATTAAGAGCGAGCTCTCCTCCGCGCAGGTGATTCAGGATACGCTCAACCCCGATCTTGATCTTAGATTCGGCAATATCAGAATAACGGCGAAATCCATGACGGCGCGGGAAATAGGAGGCGGCTTCCACAGTCTGTTCAAACTTGATGAGAACCACATAGGGATAGCCCTCGGCAGCCTCCATGAAAAGGGGGTGCCCGGCGGAATGCACGCCTCAATTCTCAGCGGCGCACTCAGGGCGCTGGCAAACATAAAAGGAAAAAATCTTATTGGGTTGATGAAGGAGCTCAAGCATATCATCGGGCATAATATGGAGCCCATGCAGAACGCCTCTCTCCTGTACGGAGTGCTGGACTTCTCGGAAAGCAAGCTCCGCTTTCTGAACGCGGGCATCGCGTACCCGGTTCTCGTGCGCGAGAACGTGTCCCGCTACCTGAGGTTCGGCAACAGAAGCCTGGAGCAGAACATCTCGGAAATGAAGATCGTGGCCGTGTCCCTGAAACCCGGAGATATGTTCGTATTGTTGTCGGATGGGATCATCAAGATCAAAAACAGCATGGGCAAGCACCTGGGCCTGAAAAAAGTGATGGATTTTCTTGAACGCAATTTTCCCGCAACCGAGGACGTCATTGGATCACTGATGAGATTCGCGCATGATTTTTCCGGAGGCACCGGCCTGAGGGAAGATGTATCAATGATCATCCTCCGGGTTGCCTGAATACCCCCGACGACGGAGACACGTTTTTATGAGTGAGTTTTGGGAGGGTTCCTCATGGACAATTACGTATCGGTCATTTTCTGCAGAAACTGCAAATCGCGGTTCGTTGACGCGGGGGAATGGACGCAGGACGGCAAGGTCGTCGTGCAGTGCAGGTCGTGCAACGCAAAGGAGGTGCTGTCGAATTTCACGTTAGGCAGGGGCAGAATCAGCAATGCCGAGCTCCAGAACGCGCGCGATACCGCGGCAAAGAAAGACAGATACGAACGATAGCCCCGTCACCGGGTAAACAGCCTTTTCGCAATAACCGCGATGAAAAAATAGACAGTCCTGAGAAACCGGCCGAGCCGCCAGGGTTTTGTTATAATCCGAAAAAACCAATCCAGGCCCCGGTCCATGAAGAAGGGCGGAGCCTTTTTAATCTCGCCGGAGATGATGTCGAATGCCCCGCCGACGCTGATGAATACCGTATTTTTAAATTCGCCCTTGATCTTGTGGATCCATTTGTCCTCCCGCGGAAAACCGAGGCCGACGAAGATGATGTTCGCTTCAGATTTCCGCATGGCTTCAATAACCGATTTTTCCCGTGCGGCATTGAAATACCCGCCATGCCTTCCGACGATCCGTATCTTGGGGAAGGATTTCCGTATGTTGAAAAAGGCGCGCTCAACGATCTCCGGCTTCCCTCCGACAAGGAATATCGTATATTCCTTTATCTCGGCAATTCTTATTATATCCATGATGAAGCTCAGGGGGGCTATCCGCTCCTTGAGCGGGGTTTTCAGCATTTCCGCCGCCCACTGGATTCCCGCTCCTGATGCAAGGTGGAGGTCCGCGGCGCCGCAGATTACGCGGAGGTCGGCGTTACTTTTATAGCGGAGAAGCTTGTACGGATTCATGCCGATGACGTGATACACGCCGCCGGATTTTATCATATCCATGACCTTGACCACGGCCTGGGCCCGGGTAATATTGTCCACCCCGATCCCCACTATGTTCGTTATTTTCGCATCGCTTAAATCAATCTGGTTGTATTCCAGTATCAGGTCCCGCTCCTCTTTATAGGAATCATAGTGCACGGTGTTATTGCTCATTAATCCTCCTCCTGTGCCCGGAACGCACATTGTCCGCAAATCAGGGCGATTGTTATGAATCTATTCCGTAGCGCGCGGATGTCAATAAAAATTCTGATTATGTCGTATATACTTTCTTTTTAAAACATGAGGGAAATTAAAAAAAGGGTTGCGCAAAATGAAATATATAAAGATAAACACTTGGATGGAAGGCGGTATAATGAGCAGGCTCGCGGAGATCGTTGCATTTATTGAACATGATTATCAGAAAAAGGCGGTCATTGAGCCGGAAAAAAGGCTGGATAAACTGAGGGACAGCCTGTTTGATATTGTAAAAACATACCACCCGGGGGTCATCGTCAAGGCTGGGCTCGGCAGCGGACGCCTCCTGTATGATCTTGCGAAAAATTCAGGCGCCTACATCGTCGTGGTCGAGCCTTCTCTCGGCACAATCCGGGAATTCTCGAGCCTGCATAAGGACGATCCTGCTTGCGAAAAAATCAGATTCATCAACGGCGAATTCAACGCCTTCCCGATCGACTATTACGCGGCGGACCTGCTCATCTGCATCGATTACCTTGACTTCCTTGAATCCGGCAGGGTTGTGGACGAATTCCGGAGGGCGCTGCAGTTCGACGGCATACTCTTTATCGCCAGCGTCGTGCTCCACGACGACGACCTTGAGGGCGCGTATGATGATTTTATGAAAAAGGCCTTCCCCCTGCATAACGACTATTATCTGCGGGAAGATTTGAAAACATTTATGGATTTGAACGAGCTTACGTTCGTCAAAGGCTCCCTGGAGCATTACAGCGCCGATCTTTCCGGGATGGTGGATTATTTCAGCGGGCTCTTTCCCGATACGGGAGAAAACCCGCTCATCCAGATCGAAGAGCAAAAAAATAAATTTACCGAATTATACAAACTTGAGGGAAGCGTGATATCCGAGCCGTACTATATCGGCGTATTCGCGAGAAGAAAACCCGCGCATCCATAATGGAGCATTGAGAATTGGAATTTATCGTACACCCGTCCCGCTTGAACGGCTCTGTCAACATACCCGGATCAAAATCGCATACCATACGGGCGCTCGTGTTCGGCCTCCTGGGAGACGGGGAATCGGTGATCGAGCATCCCCTCGATTCCTCGGACACCCGGTCATGCATGGATATGATCCGTAAATTCGGCGCACGCGTCGAACCGGCCGCCGCTGCATGGAAGGTGACGGGGACGGCCGGCGTTCCCTCGGTGCCTGACGACGTCATCGATACCGGAAATTCAGGTACGTCGCTCTACATAGGGCTCGGCATCGCCGCGCTGGTGAACGGCTGGAGCGTGTTCACCGGCGACCATCAGATACGGGCCAGGCCGGCTGACGGGCTTCTGGCTTCCATCAATCAGCTCGGCGGAACAGCCTTCTCCACACGGGGCAACGGAATGCCGCCTATCGTCGTAAAGGGGAAGATCTCCGGCGGCGAAACCAAGATCGAGGCAGTCACCTCCCAGTACCTGACCTCCCTCCTCATGGCTGCGCCGCTTGCCAGCGGGGATACGGTGATCCGGGTGCCGCTCCTCAACGAAAAGCCGTACGTGGCCATGACCCTGAGCTGGCTCGACAGATTGAACATACGATATGACAACAGGGATTATGAGCATTTCCGCGTGCCGGGCGGGCAGAGATATCCCTCATTCCGGGAAAGCATACCGGCAGATTTTTCGTCAGCCGCGTTTTTCCTGGTTGCGGCTGCCGTCACCGGCTCAAAGCTCACGCTCACGGGCCTTGACTTCACCGATACCCAGGGGGACAAGGAGGTCGTAAACATACTGAAAGCCATGGGAGCGGAGATAAGTATCGGCCAAAGAGAGATTTCAATACAGGGAAAGCCTCTCAAAGCCGGGACATTCGACCTGAATGCGATCCCGGACTCCCTGCCGGCGCTGTCCGTGGCCGCCTGCTTCGCGGACGGAGAAACCAGGCTGGTGAACGTGCCCCAGGCGCGGCTCAAGGAAACCGACAGGATCAGGGTAATGCACGAGGAGCTTGCAAAAATGGGGGCGAACATACGGGAAAAGCCGGACGGCCTGGTCATACGCAGGAGCAGCCTGGCCGGATGCAGGGTAAGCGGCCGCCACGACCATCGGGTCGCCATGGCCCTGGCGGTGGCAGGCCTGGCTGCCAGCGGCGAGACAATTGTTGAAACCGCGGAATCGGTCTCAGTAACTTTCCCCGACTTCCCTGTCCTACTAGAATCGGCAAACGCGAATATTACATGCACGGAGTAAAAATATGGCTGTGAGAGGAATACGGGGAGCCACCACCGCTGATTCGAACACAAGCGACGAGGTCATCGCGAAAACAAAGGAGCTTCTCCTCTCCCTGGTCAGGCACAACCACCTGGACGTTGAGGATATCGCCTCGGTGATCTTTTCGGTCACTAACGATCTGGACGCTGAGTTCCCGGCCGTAGCGGGCCGGGAGCTGGGATGGGCGCACACGCCGCTCTTCTGCACCATGGAGATGGAAGTTCCCCAAAGCCTTCCCTGCTGCATCAGGGTGCTCCTGCACGTGAACTCGGAAAAGCGGCAGGATGATATGGTCCACGTGTATCTTCACGGCGCAAAAAAGCTGCGCCCGGACCTGGAATCTATTTATCGAGAATAAAAAATTCAGTACGCCGGTTTTTTCTTCTCCCTTCAACGGTCTTATTGTCTCCAATCGGCTTTTCCGGCCCGTAGCCGACCGATGCAAGCCGCTCGGGGCTTATGCCGTTTTTGATCAGGTAATCCCTGACCGCGTCAGCCCTCTTTTCCGAGAGCTTTATATTATAAGCGCGGGGGCCGGTTGAATCGGTATGTCCCCGTATCTCAAGCCTGATCTTCCTGTTCTTCTTCAATTCATCTATCGTGCGGTCGAGGACATTCAGGGATTCCTTCTTGAGATACGCGGAATCGACCTCGAAGTGAATATTCTCGACAACGATCCCCTTCCCCTTTTCGATTTTTACCAGCTTGATCGATACGTCCTTGTCCTGAGGCGATACGATTACCTTTTTCGGCACATACCCGTCCGCATCGGCGGTTATCTCCACGTCGTCGGCGCTCGGGACATCGATCTCCTGGCCGCGTCCATCGACTCTGATCCTTTCCGAATAGGCGATCCTCCCCTTGTCCCAGCGCTTCACGTCCACCTGGGCCGGCAGCGGGGCTCCCTTCTCGTCGTTCACAGTGATATTCATTTTGCGCAGAGCCGGCTTTTGGACCTGATCCTCGGATTTTTTGTCCTGATCCCCCGTTTTATCTTTCTCAATCTTCATCGCCGTCGTGTCCGGCGCGGCTTTTCCGCCGGAATCCTTTTTGCCGTCTGAATCCTTCTTGTTGTAAGGATCATATATCGCGCTGCCGCCGTCGATTATGCGAGAATAGTAGTCCGTGCCGACCGCGTACAGATAGTTCCCCGCAGGCAAAAACATTATTCCGCCCGCTGCAGCGGGTTGGTACGCGCCCCCGGGGAACGGCGGAACAAACTCCCAGAGCGCACCCTTCCGATTGAACCGCATCGCTTTAAGCGAAGCATAGGATAAATCCCTGCCGCCTACGTTCTTCTTAAAAGTGCTGACTACATATATCTGATCGCGGATGGTCACGAAATACGGGCTTGACCGATCTCCGAGATCGATCCGGGAGACGACGCTCCCATTTTCCGGGGAGATGATCACCACTTCGCGGTTCCCTGTGGTAAACAATATTTCCCTCTCGGTAAAGCTCGGGTTGGAGGTTACTGTATCCGAGTAATCCTTGTCCCATAATTTGGAGCCGTCGTCGAGATTAAAGCAGTGCATGACGCTGCCTGAGGCAAGGTAAACCCTTCTCTGATAAACGACCGGGGAGAAAATCTGCACGGGCTTATTGATCCTGTTCGACCACACAACCGCGCCCGTATCCGCGTCCAGGCAGTAGAGCATGAACCTGTTCTTACTGTAATCCATGGATTGGGTGAATATATATTTGTCGTAAAAAGAGGGGAAGCCGCTGTAGGATTTGACGCTCTTGTTGTCCCATTTCAGGTGGCCCTGCACTATCTCGCGCGATATGAATACGTTTCTGGTGCCGTAGTATATCATGTCATTGTTGACCACCGGGTCGGAGTAGATGCCTTCAACCAGCGTAGTGGAATGCTTGGCCGGATCCCATGCCCCCTCGTCCACCTTCTGCCACTTCGACGTCTTCCGGTTGTACAGGCTGTCTTTATCGAACAGCTCCTTCTCATCCCGCATGCCGGTACGGGCCCAAAGCGGCCTCCCGTTTCTCTTGTCAAGGCAGTATATGACGAAATTATCCGTGAGGATAAGGCGGTTGTCCTTCACCAGGGGATATTTCACCTTCCCGAAAGCCTTCTCGTTCAGCGTAAACTGAGCCGATAACTCCCTGAGGCTTATCTTCCATTTGAGCTTGCCCGTATTCCCGTCAAGGCAGTAAACATTTTTTTTCAAATCAACAAAATAGACCATGCCGTCGGACAGAATCGGATTATAAACCATATCCGACGCCTGAAACAGCCATTTCAGATTATTATTCTTCACCGTGATCTCGTCATTGTTGCCGGTATAGAAAATATTCCCCTTGTATATGGGCCAGTCTGAAGCCGGCGCGATTCCCCCGGAGATGATAAACAGAATAATGAATCCACAGAGTTTTTTCATAGCAGCCTCTCGATTATGGATGGTTGATTTTAGTAAAATTAGTCGAGCCGGGAAAAAACATTAATCCATTAATTATACTGCATGGCGACAGATTAGGCAAATTAATAATTTGAATTTATTCTCTCCGAGCATCATCATATTATCTTCCTGAAAACATAAACCGCTATGAACACGGCGAGGCCTCCTATTACCAGGACTCCCCCAACCCCTATCCAGGTTAAATAATTTCCTCCCGTTATGAGGCGCACCGGATTCCAGCTCGGCTCCTTCACTATCCGCGCCTCGGATAACTTATATTTTTCAGGTATGTCCGGTAATCCGTCGCCGTCTATGTCTTTGAAGCTTCGGACATATTCAATAAGCCCCACCCACTGTTTCACCTCCTGGATCCCGGGCTTGTCCTGATCAGCGTCAAGGCGCGCTTCCGCAATATCGTCAATAGGCCTGCCGTCCCTGTGCTTGGGCACGATCTTCAGAATATTCCTGGTGCGATCGCCGATAATCTTTATGAAAGCGGCATTGTACAAATTGGTCGCTACCCGGTACAGCTTCTTGTTCGATGAGGAATAATCAAGGGGAATATAACCGGTCTCATCATTCCCTATATTGATGCCGGTCACCCGGTCGAAGATCATCCGGTGCGGATTGTAAGCCGCCGTAAGCCCTGAAACATGCAAAAAGTACCTGCTTCCCTTTTCAGGATAAATGCTGGTTACGATCTCCAGGGCCTTCTTGATCTCCGATGCGTACAGATACACGGCAACTAACGGATACCCCATGGTGTCGTCCGCGCCGATTCCCAGGGGAAGCGCGCTGAAAAGATCGCAGAGCGCGATCCTTCCGGTTTTTCCCCTCATTACATTGTCCCTGATGAGGCCGTTTGAATCCAGGCTGACCGCGATCCGGGAACCGGGGTCGCGGGGATCGTACGCGAATTTATCGGCGTACGATCTGTCCGCGTCCGCGATGAGGTTTCCCAGGTTTGATTCCTCCTCCTTCTTTTTCAGATCAAAACCGGTGTGAGCGATAATGGATTCAAATGAGAGTCTGAGGGAAGCGAGCACTGAGGTATTTATCTCTTTCTTAAAGTCGTTTATCAGGTTCGTTATAAACGGATCGCCCGGTATAGAGTCATCAATCAAGACCGGCTGATATTTACTCAAGGTAACTGCGCCGCGATCCAGCACAACGTCGAGTATGCCCGCCCACCGGCCATAGCACCAGGCCTGGACGATGATGGTTTTCCCCGCCAGGATCGGATCGCGGAGGGGGGTATGCGTGTGCCCGCTGAAAATAATATCAATGCCCGGAGCCTTGACCGCAAGAATCAGGTCCTCCGATTTATCGATATTATCAAGATACACGCCGCCGTGCGAAAGGCAGACGACCATATCGACCTTTTCCCTGTTCCGGAGCAGGTCGATCATCTCCTGTGCCGCCTGCACCGGATCACGGAAGGTTACCGGCTTCGCAAAAGGAGACACCTCCGCCGCGCTTCTGCCGATGAGGCCGAAAAATCCGATCCTGATTCCGCTTCGTGCTATTACCGTGTAGGGACGTACGAAGCCTGATTTGAAGACAGCCTCCAGGGCGTCGTCCTTGTCGCTGGTTTTGCTGAATACGACATTGGAGGCTACCAGAGCGGGCAGCCCGCCGCGAGTCCGGGCGGACTCGATTATCCGCGCGAGCCCCGCCGGCTTCAGGTCGAATTCATGGTTCCCCAGGGTACAAACATCGTATCCCATATTTTTCATGAGCCTGAGCTCAAAGCTCCGCTCCCTGCTCAACGTATGGAAGAGCGACCCCATGAGAAAGTCGCCGGCATCCGCCACGAACACCGGATTACCCCGATCCGCCTTTGTTCTTTTGATGAGGGTCATTATTCTCGCCCACCCTCCTCTGGTGGCGTCATTGCCGGTCGCATCCGGTGAATAGTCAATAATGGGTGAAGACCCCAGAAGGTGGGAATGCAGGTCATTCGTGTGGATAAAGGTGATCTTCCGCGGTTCAGCAAAAATCGTGCAGGGAATACAAATCAGAAAAACCGGCATGATCCGCAAAATTTTTTTCATACCTTACTCCTGAAAGATTTTTAAGGGAACGGACGGATAATAAAATCGACTTCCGGAAAAATATCAACATAAATATAACGAATTAAGGAGCCTGATTTATAAAAAAAATTTTAAGCCCCCCCCCTCCTGTCACGCTGCTACCCGTTACCCATATCTTATTCTTTCATGCCCCCCAGCCCCCCCCAGAGGGGGGGGCTAACAACTACCCACAAGTGTGTAAGCAAGGGGGATAAGAAGATAGAAGAGATGATAGAGATACATTTTTAGCGGAATATTGTTAAAATTGAAGAGGAAAAACAATCATTTAAGCTCAAAAAATAAAATTATCTCTGATATCTCTTCAATTCCCCTATCCCCTGTTCTTACACATGGAGATGTGGGTAGTTGTTAGCCCAGAGGGGGATTTAGGGCCGGAGGGCTTGATTTAAAGATGTGGATAATGGGTATAGAGGCGGTTAAAGATTCTTAGTGGGGAATTTCCCGAAGAATAATTCACGCCCACCAAATGGAAGGAATATCAAAGCGCCAATGAGTTGACAGACAGGCGTCTATAGTATATGTTTGCTGTATATGAAAAAAATCATTCTGTGTACCCTGATGACCCTTCTGATAATCGCTCTCGCCGACTGCAAAAAGCAGGAGGAAAACAAAAAAGGATTCATCTGCGCCCTATCCATCTTTCCATTGTATGACATAGCGCGGAATATAGCCGGCGAGGAGGCCGGCGTCTTATTCGTGATTCCGGCCGGCGCCGATCCTCATACATTCGAGCCGCTGCCGTCAATCGCGGAAAAGCTTCAGAATGCCCGCCTCTTCATCGGAGTCTCGAAGGAATTCGACGGGTGGATCGAGCGATATCTGCCCGACAACGCGGCGAGAAAATACCTGATGGGCGGCGCAGACCGCGGTATCAGGTCGAGCGATCCGGAATACGGCGCCCCGAACCCGCACCTATGGTTGAGCGTAAAGCAGGGAAAAATCATCGCACAGAAGATCGCCCGTTTCCTGGCTGAAGCCGACCCGGAAGGGAGCGGCCGGTACGAACTGAATCTTTTTTCTTACGCGAAAAAACTGGATGCGGTTGATAAAACAACCGCGCGCCTCTTCAAGAGTACAAAGAACCGGTCTTTCATCCAGTGGCACGAGGCGTGGAACTACCTCGCCGACGACTACGGGCTCTCTATAGCCGGCACGGTTCAGCGCGAGGGAAGCGACAAGGCGTCGGTGCGATCGATCAAGGAGATCGTGGAGCGCGCAAAGAAGAACAGGGTCACCGTCATTGTGGTGAGCTTAGCCGCCGAGGCCAGGACTGCGCGGGTTTTGGCCCGCGAGATACGGGGAACCATCGCGCAGCTCGACGGCATCGGAAATCCGGACGAGAAAGAAAGGTCGGATTACCTGAAACTTATGCTTTACAATGCATCAAGGCTGGCTGAAGCCTTGCGGGATTAAAGGGCGCATCATGGATGAAGTCATTTCACTGCAAAACGTCTGGGTCAAGTACGACGGGGCCGTGGTGCTGGAGGACGTGAGCCTGACGCTCCGTAATAAGGAAATCGTTTCCATCGTGGGGCCGAACGGCAGCGGCAAGAGCACGCTGCTCAAAACGATCATGGGACTTAAACAGCCATGGAGGGGAACGGTCGAGGTCATGGGATTGCCGCCGCGGAAAGTCCCGGGCGGAACGATCGGATACCTGCCGCAGAGAAGCTCGCTCGACTATACCATGCCGGTGAGCGTCTTCGACGTTGTGGCCATGGCGCGGTATGCAGGCGCGCGCGTGCTGGAGAGGCTCACCGCAGATGACCGGATGCGGATCGACCGTGCGCTTGAGTCCGTGGAGATGTCGGATCACCGGCTCCGCCATTTCGGAAGCCTGTCCGAAGGCCAGAAGCAGCGGGTGCTTATCGCGCGCGCCCTTGCCCTCCAGCCCCGGATACTCCTCCTGGACGAGCCGTCCACCGGGCTTGACGCCGTTGCCCAGGACAACTTTTACCAGATGATCCGCGCGCTCAGGGATGCGAAGGACCTCTCCATTCTGATGGTATCGCACGATATCGGCGCGGTGTCCCGCATCGTGGACCGGCTTGCCTGCCTCAAGAATAAAATACACTTCCATGGAAAGCCTGCAGACTGCTTTTCAAACGAGTCGCTCTCCGGCGTGTTCGGGAAGAACGTCTATTATGTAACCCACGACAAAAACTGCGACGGCTGCGAGGATGAGTGATGATCGAGCTCTTTTATTTCCACTTTTTCAGAAACGCCTTTATCATAAGCCTCATCCTGGGGATACTCTTCGGCATCCTCTCCTTTTTCGTGGTAATGCGGAAAATGACCTTCCTCGGCGCGGGCATCGCGCATACGGCTTTCGGCGGCGTCGCGCTCGGCGTGCTCCTGGGGATCGACCCGTTTCTCACGGCGCTTGCGTTCTGCATCGGAGCCGCGATCCTCATCGGCAAGCTCGTGAAGTACGGAAAAATATCCTATGACATGAGCATCGGAATATTCTTCTCCTTTTCCATGGCGCTGGGAGCGATATTTCTCGCGCTCAAGCGCGGGTACGCCTTCGATCTTATGAGCTATCTTTTCGGAAACATACTCGGCGTGACTTTTGCAGACACCCTCATCGCCGTCTGCGTACTGGCCGTATTCATGCTGTTCGTTCTCATCTTCATGCAGCGAATCCTCTTCATGACGCTGGACGAGGAGGTCGCTGCCGTAAGCGGGGTAAACGTCAATCTGCTCGATACAATACTCCTGGTATTTCTTGCAGCCATCGTAGTCACGAGCATTAAGATAGTCGGCATAATCCTGGTCTCGGCACTCGTGGTGCTTCCCGCCGGGTTCGGGCTTCTCATCTCCAAAAACTATCGGACGGTGATCGCCGCCGGAATCCTTTTTGCGGTAACGGTCATGATCGGCGGATTGTTCCTCTCCTATCTCATGGACACGCCGACCGGAGCCACCGTGGTCAGTGCCGGAACCGCGCTCTATTTTCTGTCGCTTATCGCGTCCAAGCGGCTTAAGCCCGACCGGTAGTCTTTAGCCCGTCAAATATCCGACCCCGCAGATTACCAGCAGAATTACGATAAGGCTCAGTATCGTACCCACCAGCAAAACCGGGAACAGGTATATCATCACCGATTTTCCGATGCCCGCTCCGTGCATCTCCGAAATCCCCTGTACGGCGATGAGCGCGGACCAGACCGATAATCCCATATTGAACAGAATAAAGAAAAAAATCGGGGCAAACCTGAATATTTTGAATATATATACCAGGGGAAGGATGAAGGCATCCGGGAAAAGGGAAAAGTTAACCAGAATTATCAACTCCCGCATATTACCCTTAAATCCGAAAAACTGCGATGCCGTGTCCATGAGCGCGGCGGCAATGATAATCTTAAGCGAGACCGCCAGGAACACCAGTATCCAGCCGTACGTGACCTTGTAATAAAAAAAAGAAGTTTCCCTTCCCAAAAGCGAAAGGGTGATGATGTCGATGACGGCCACGGCCGCGGGCACGGTAAAGCTTAACAGAAAACACCGGGGCTCGTTTCTGCTGATCATGCGGTAAAGCGCCCTCGGGTCCAGCAGGGTGTGAAGGAAAAAGTCGGTCCAGCGCATTGATCGGATCTCGGACAGGATCATGGCTCCCACCGGTATTCCACGCGATAGTTGTTCTCATAATCGACGGCCGGATACCGGTACAGGTTCCGGGCGCCGAACAGCCCCTGCATGCTGAACAAAAGCTGTTGCAGAGAGGACTTGGCCTCGTCATACACCGGGGAGTCCGCAGGAAGATTGCCCATCTGCCGCGCCTTGTCGACGGCGTCTTCGAAAGTGCCCAAGCCGTCGATGATCTTGTACTTGAGAGCGACGTCGCCGCTCATGACCCTGCCGTCGGCTATCGGCGCGATATCGGATTCGTTCTGATTTCTGCCTAGGGCCACGTCTTTCAGGAACTTCCGGTACGATGAATCGATCATCTGCTGAATAAGCTCGCGCTCCTCCGGCGACATGTCGCGGAACGATGAGAGAATATCCTTGTATCTACCGCTCTTGATGACATTCATGCCGATCCCGAGCTTTTCAAACAGCTTCTTCAGATTCGGAGAAAGCGCGATCACGCCAATGGAGCCGGTTATGGTCCCGAAATTGGCCATGATATAATTGCACGCGGACGCAACGTAATACCCGCCCGATGCCGCGACATCGCCCAGGGACGCAACCAGCGGAATGTTCTTCTTCCTGAGCCGCCACAGCTTCTGATATATCTCCTGGGTCGCGGCCACCGTGCCGCCGGGGGAGTTTATCCTCACCACCACTGCCTTGATGGAGCTGCTCTCCTCCATTTCATTGAGGCGGTCGATTATAGCCTCGGCCCCCTGGCGCATCCCGAAAGCGCCGCCTGAGGAGAGCATCTCAATGGCGCCCTCAACCCGCACGATACCGACCCCGGGCCCGATCCGGGGCCCGGAAACGGATATGCCGGAAGGTCTTTTATACTGCATGTTGATGCTGATGTCAACAATAGCGATGACCGACGTGAGTACCAGCATCGTCAGTATGGAAAGCATAAGTTTTCTGTTTCTGTCCATCTGATTACCCTGTGTGAAGGCGGGGATGAGCATCCCCGCCTTCAGGCGTCTTTGCGAGAATTAATTAATAATGGTTTTTCCCGATGCACGAACACGCGTACACTATATCTTTAGGAGGATCGCACTTCAAATCCGCCTTGCCGCTCCATCTTCCCACAGCAACCCCCTCGCAGGTGCAATAGCTGACGGTAAGGAGCTCTTTTCTGTTCACCTGCGCTTTTGCAGTCAATTCAGCCATGCCTAACTCCTCTTCGCACACATAGGTATCAACCATCTGATACAGGGTCTTGCTGGGGCTGTAAATAACGCCAAAAGAGATAAAAAGGAAAATAATGATCGTCACGAATATCAACCGTTTCACGCATTACCTCCTTACCAAAAAGGTTTTGACAAGGCGCATCCGCGTAGGGGCGATTCATGAATCGCCCCTACAGGCGGGGGCGCCGGCAGCCGGAGAGGAGGGGGACATAAGCCGAATCCTGTTTATGCAGCAATCTATCTTGACCGCATGTTTCCATGCGGCTCTTTGCGACCTACCCTCAGCCTCGAACGGGCCGTTCTCATGCGGCTGTATGCTTGGTCTTGCACCAGGTGGGGTTTGCCATGCCGCCTGCTTTACAGCACGGCGCGGTGAGCTCTTACCTCGCCATTTCACCCTTACTCCTCGACTCCGCTCGGAACGACGCCACTGCGGCGATGCCCCGAGCGGAGCCGAGGGGCGGTATCTTTTCTGTTGCACTTTCCATCGCCTCGCGGCGCCCGGGTATTGCCCGGCACCCTGCCCTCCGGTGTTCGGACTTTCCTCACCGTCTGTTCATGTGACAGTTCGGCGCTGCTGCTTGGCCCCCTCCGCTGTTATAGTATACCGGGAGCGGTATTTTGGCAAGAAAATATTTTTTTCGGTTTGATGGCGGCGAAATTAAAATTTAAAGATTCAATTCTGAAAAATAATTGATTTCAAAGGCGCTTATTAAGCTTATTGCATAGCGCCCCATGAAGGCGGGGGTGCGCATCCACGCCTTCATGGGGCGCATACCGGTAATAATTTTGCACAAAGAACCGATGCAGCATTAAAGCATGAATGATAAATTTAAATATCTCATAGTTTCCCTGTTCTGCGCCGCTACCCTATCGTATGGGATCATGAAATATCATGCGGAACTGGCGTATTTAAAAGACTATATTTATGGAACATACCTTGAGCTTGCCGAGACATTCTTCCCTCTCCCTGAAAACTTTACCATCATCAATAATCGCGCATATAAAAAATACGTCAAGACGTTCACGCATCTTCCCCGAGGCTCAGTACATGCCGGAGGCATAGTATTGTACCAAGTGCACGGAACAAGGGATCTGGACGAACTGGCCCCGGACCTGATCCGCTATAGCGAATACTACAGCGAATCCAGGCTCAAAAGCGATATGAAAAAATACAACGGCTTGGCATCGAACAGGCTGCGTGAAAATATGACCGTGATCGTACCCGATGCCGCGCCTGCCCTGATCATTGATACGAAAAACCATTCCAAGCCGCAGCTTATCGCCGCCAAGGGGCTCTACTTCACCGGCACATCGGCCGGTTCGCCGAAGTTTATAGACAACCTGGAGCGATACGGGAAGCAGGGGATCAACACGGTTGTATTCGATGCCAAGGACATCACCGGGATCGTTAACTATTACAGCAGGGTGAATGAGGTCCGGAAATACGACACCCATGGGAAGAGGACCATCGGCAACATTGAAAAACTTATCCGCATGCTCAAAGAGAACGGCTTCTACACCATCGCCCGGATAGCCGTATTCCACGACCACCTTCTTCGAAAAAAAGCGCCTCAGTTCGCCATCCGCTCGAAAAGAACAGGCGGGGTGTGGAATCCGGAATCCAAGGAGAAATGGTGCGATCCGACCAGTAAAAAAGTCCAGGACTACAATATCGACATCGCCCTGGAGCTGGCCGACCGGGGGGTTGATGAGATCCAATTCGATTATATCCGCTTCCCGACGACCGGCGATCTTTCCGATGCCGGTTTCAAATATGATTTCGGCGCCATGACGAACGATGAATCGATCACCCATTTCCTCCGGCGCGCGTATCGGAAAATATCAGCGCATAATGCCCGCCTGTCGATAGATATTTTCGGCGTTGTGGCCTGGGGCAAGGCGGTCGACATCAACAACACCGGCCAGCGGATAGAGCTTCTCGCCCGCTCCTGCGACATCATTTCTCCCATGCTCTATCCGTCGCACTTTAATGATGATTTCGACGGATACCCGCGGCCCGGCGACAACCCGTATTATTTTATTTACAACGGCTGCATCAAAGTGGCGCGCATCGCCGGCGGCCGGAGCGTCGTGCGCCCCTGGCTCCAGGCCTTCCGCTGGAATGTATCCCATTACAATACCGATTATATCCTGACACAGATAAAAGCCTGCAACGATTCAGGCACCCGGGGATATCTTTTTTGGAACTCTTCTAACGAATATGACACGGTACTCCGGGCTCTGGAGGAGATCAATTCAAAGGAAAACTAAAAAAATACGGAAGAAATAAAAGCGCCGCTCCGATTATTAGTATAGTGATTCAGCAAAACATGGCTTGACAGCATATTCTCTTTTGGAATATATTAATAGAGTTATTGCATAACTAATTATAATTATTCATTTTTACGGGGGCTGTCTAAAAAGATGCTCGCGCAGAGACGACCTCACCCCCGGCCCCTCTCCAAATTGGAGAGGGGGGCAGCAGAAGGAAGCTAATTCAGCGCGGGTGAGGTCAAAGAAGGGGACGATATGGTAGAAAAAAGAAAATACGAACGGTACCACTGTAAATTAAAAACAAAATTCAACTTTTATGAGGGGAACCCGGATGAAATCGATTACGACATCACCGTACCGAGCAAGGGAAAAGGGATAATATGCGATATCAGCCAGGGAGGAGTCTTCATCATTTCAAAGGAACGAGTGACGGTGGGTATCCCGGCTCTGCTTCAATTTAAGACGAAAAAAAGCAAATATTCCGTACAAGCCCGGATCGTGAGGACCGGATTATTGAAAAACAACCCGACTGAAGCTGCAAAAATCTTTTTAAAATATATAGCTCTCGGCGATTCATATATAGCCGTGGAATTCAAGGAGCCCATACAATTATCCCACGATGAGCTGTGAACCATGAAAAATATCATTATCAGAATCAATGATATATCCGATATCGACACCTCGAAAATATCAGTATACGATCTGAATAACCGCTATGTGGACAGCCACGGCAACATGTACGGCCTCAAGTATAATAAGGCCCTCCGGAGAATGGAGATAATTAAAATCGTCAGAACCCATGAGAAGAATGCGGACAGTTACCAACAGAAAATCCTCATAAAAAAACGGAGTCTGGGCGAATCGGCGATAAACGGCAACAGCATGCTTGCGGGCAGGAAAGAAGGACTTCAGGAGGCATCAGAGCCATTTTTCAGTCCCGACGCCTTTATTGAAAAGGCAATGGAATTGACCCGAACCCACAGGGAGAGGATCAAGGGCATCATCATGAATGTTAGAAATTCCAATATCATACATAAAGATAACAAAACAGAGGGCAACCAGCTGGAGGATATTTTTAGAAATCTTGATATAGACGTCATCCAGGGCGTCGACAATCTGTTGAACCATCAGAAAGAGCTCATCAATTACCCGCGATCCGTATCCTACTATCAGGCGAAAATGGACGACCGGGGACGCGAGATTATGGAGACCCTGGCGAGCAGCAACAAGAAAGTGCTCCGCTTCATTTACCTTTCGGAAATGCTGGAGAATATCGGAATTCTATACAAGAACATGGACAGGATCATCAAAACCCTCAAGACCTTTCTCGAGGAAATAAACCTCGAAGAGGTAAAATGGATCACATCCTATGAGAGGCAATCCTTCAAGGACGGCATGATTTCCATAAATACGACGATCCAGGAAATATCCTCCTTGCAAGACGAATTAAAGCACCTGGAGCAGTTTACCTACAATCTCGATCATTATGCATAGCCGCAAAAAACCTGATAATCTACACCCATGATACTGAAGCCGGTCTCCGATATTTTCAGGCGGTCGGAAGAATTTCTTGCTTTCGAGCAGGAACGATCCAAGAAAACCGCGGGTGTTTCGGGAACAATCCTGATAGAGGGGATTTCACCCGCGTCCTTCCCCTTGATTTCAGCTTCGATATTCAACGCTTCTCCGGTTCAAACCGTCATTATAACCGAAAATTACCAGAAAATGTATGACCTGCATCTGAACCTCGCAGCCTTTGTCGACCCGGGGCTCCTTTTTGTGTTTCCTCCATGGGAGACCCTCCCGTATGAGTTCGTATCCCCGCCTGAAAAAACAGAACGTGAACGGCTAACCGCCCTCTACCGCCTCCTCAGCGGAGAACCTGCCCTGGTGGTCACAACCGTTGAGTCGCTTATCCGGAAAATTCCGGACAGGGATTTTTTCAATAAAAAAGGCGTGGTGCTGGAGTCCGGCGGGGAATATCCCTTTGATGACATCATGGAAATGCTTTCCGGATACGGCTATTCGCGCGAAAAACGGGTCGATTCCTTCGGCCAATTTTCGGTAAAGGGGGGTATAATCGACATTTTCCTCCCATCCAATGAGAATCCGCTGCGGCTCGATTTCCTCGGCGATACCCTTGAAGCGATCAGGGAATTCGATATCTACGATCAGACCTCAAAAGCGAGCCGGGATTCGATGACCGTTTATCCGCGAAAGGAGCTTATCCTCTTTGAAAATGAAAGAGTCCGGCTTTTCGCGATTTTAGCGGATGCGCGGGAGCGGGGGATGGATCTGCCGGAAAGCATTTTACAGCAGCTCGACGAGGGCGCGATAACGGAGGTGGCCGGAATTGAAGATTTATTTCCCCGCGTGATACAGGCTACGACCCTGACCTCATATCTGCGCGACGAGGGCCGGATCATACTCATTGAGCCGGCCGAACTGTCCGCCCGGAAGAGCCACATTGAGAAAACGTTTCATGAGCTGTACCGAAAAAATCGATCGGCCACGATCTGCCTTCATCCGGATGAGCTGATCGATGCTGCATCCCTTGACGCCGCATCCCGAAACGCGATATCGCTCCAGTCCTTCACCGCTTCCCCGCATTCCCTGAAATGGCGGCTCAGGAGCATCCCCAACTTCCACGGAAGGATCAAGCAGGTCCGCGAGGAGATCGCCGCAAAAATCTCGCAGGACTGGAGGGTCATCATCACGACCGGATTCGAGGGACAGGCGCGGAGACTCCATGATCTCTTTTCCGAATTCCATCCCGACGGCCGGTTCGAGACTTTCGCCGATGCTCCGGTGAAGATCCTCCTTTCACCCCTGACGGAGGGGCTCGAGATAACCCTGTGCAAAGTTCTTATACTGTCAGACCATGAAATTTTCGGCAAGAGCTACCGGAAAAAACGCGAGTTCAAGAAGAAGACCTCCCGGCCGATCGATTCTTTTATGGATCTTAAATCAGGCGACTATGTGGTGCACATCAACCACGGGATCGGGATATTCAGGAAAATGGAGCGCATGGCCGCCGGCGGGGTCGAGCGCGATTTCCTCCTTATCGAGTATGCGGAGGGAGACAAGCTCTACGTTCCGCTGGACCAGATCGTCATGGTTCAGAAATACCTCGGCATCGAAGGGAGAAAGCCCCACATCGACCACCTGGGGAAAAAATCAGCCTGGAACAGAATCAAGGAAAAAGTTCAAAAATCGGTACAGGAAGTTGCCTCAGAGCTCATCAAAATCTATTCAGCCCGGAAAGCCTTGAGGGGTTTTCCGTTTCCGCCCGACACCCAGTGGCAGGAGGAATTCGAGGCGCTGTTCGAGTTCGAGGAAACGCCCGACCAGATCACGGCGATTGAAGATGTGAAGGATGATATGGAAAGCCCGCGGCCGATGGACCGTCTCATCTGCGGGGACGTGGGATTCGGCAAGACCGAGGTGGCCATCAGGGCGTCCTTCAAGGCAGTGATGGCGGGAAGGCAGGTCGCCATGCTGGTACCCACCACGGTATTGGCCATGCAGCACTTTTCGACATTCAAAAAGCGCTTCGAAGGCTATCCGATCGAAATCGACATGATCTCCCGCTTCAGAAGCCATGGAGAGATAAAACAGATCAAAGAAAGGCTCAAACAAGGGAACATCGACATTATAATCGGCACGCACGCCATGCTCTCAAAGGACACGGTGATCAAGAACCTCGGCCTGCTCATCATCGACGAGGAGCAGCGTTTCGGCGTCCGGCACAAAGAGGAGCTGAAAAAATTCAGGACCCTGGTCGACGTCATGACCCTTTCGGCGACCCCGATCCCCCGGACCCTGCACATGGCGGTGGCGGGGGTCCGCGACCTGTCCATCATCCTCACGCCCCCCGAGAACCGCCAGTCGATCGAGACGTATGTGCTGGAGGAGAATCCGGACATACTCCGCATGGCCGTGCTGAACGAAATCGAGCGCAACGGCCAGGTCTTTTACGTGTATAACCGGGTCCAGACCATCGAGGCGCACGCGGCCGCGCTCCGGCAGCTCGCGCCCGAGGCAAGCTGGGCGGTGGCGCACGGACAGATGCGGGAGCACGAGCTTGAACGCGTGATGATAGATTTTCTGGATAAAAAATACGACGCCCTGGTGAGCACCTCCATCATCGAGTCGGGACTGGACATGCCGAACGTCAATACCATCATCATAAACCGCGCCGACGCCTTCGGCCTGGCCCAGCTCTACCAGCTTAAAGGCCGCGTGGGGCGCTCCATGCGCAAGGCGTACGCCTATCTCTTTTATCCGAAGCACCGGCCCCTCACCGAGGAGGCGATGAAGCGGCTCCGCGTCATTGCCGAATACGCCGACCTGGGAAGCGGATTCAGAATCGCCATGAAAGACCTGGAGATACGGGGAGCGGGAAACATACTCGGCGTGGAGCAGTCGGGCAACATCTATGAAATCGGCTTTGAGCTGTACCTGCAGATGCTCGACGAGGCGATCAGAAAACTCAAGGGAGAGCCGGTTGCTTCCCTGTTCAGAACTCCGATCTTCCTGAAAACCGACTTTTTCATTCCCGATGAATATATCAATGATGAAAAACAGAAGATCGAGTTTTACAAGCGCTTCGAATCATGCGATTCCCTGGATGAGGTGGAACAGGTTGAAAAGGAGCTCGTGGACCGGTTCGGCCCCTATCCCGAGGAGGTGCGCGTTCTGATCGAGATTGAAAAGATCCGGGCCATGGCGACGCTTATGGCCATTGATGAGATACTTGAGGATTCCCGATCAATTCGGATTAAGATTTCCGGAAGCTCGAAGGTCGACATAGAAAAGGTGATCGCCCTGATTACGAAAGACAAGCGGCTTGCCATTGATGCGGGCGAGCAGGACACCCTTGTCTTCACGCCGGAATCAATGAAGGGAGAAAAAAAGGTCGTGCCGTTGAAAAAATTGTTGCAACAATTAGGGTGATCATTAATGACTGCACCGTATGGTTTCAGTTTCCCCGCCTCCCAAGGCAGATCGGGATTTTATGTAACAATAAATTATCACAACTGTTCCCAATTGGATCGAACAGTCATAAAGCTTAAATTTTTATGTGAAGGATTAGTACTATGAAAAAGGCAAAATTAATATTTTCAATAATGCTCATTGCCCCGCTTTTCTTGATATCGACGTGCAAGAAAGAGGGTGATGAGACGGCTGTAAAGATCGATGATGAAAAATACAGCATCAACCAGTTCAATAACTATTACTATATGTTCGCGAAGATGATGCTTAACCTTGATAAGAAAGATGTGGATAAAATGGCCGCCAATCCCGAAATAGAGAATAATCCAACATTGAATCTTCTGAACAAATCCAAGTTCATGGAATACTTTGTCAGCAGAAAGTTGCTCTACATCAAGGCATTTCAGGATGATGCCGTCAATAAAGACGATCTGAATACGGTGGCGGATCTGGCGAAGCTGCAGTTCATATCATCGTACTATTTAAGCCAGAAGCTCAAAGATGATATTAAAGTCTCGGATGAAGACGTTAATAATTTCTACAATAAAAACAAGGATCAGCTCAAGGGCCTCCCGATGAATGACGAGGTGATAAACAGGATAAAGCAGCAGATATTCATGGAAAAACTGGAGCAGAAATCTCAACAGTTCATAATTGAAATACTCGGGGAGATCAAGGTCAACAAGGAAGGATTCAAAAAATACATTGCCAAATTAAATAAAGAAAAGACGGCCGGAGAGAAGAAAGAAGACAAAAAAGAAGATAAAAAGGAGAAACAAGCCCCGAACAACCAAACCGGTAAAAAATAATAAGGCAAGTATGGATGAGCCGCGGGTTAACTGCCCGTCATAATCCATATGCACATTGAAAAAACAGCCGCTCTCACACGGCTGTTTTTTTATTGACAGTCGCGAATCGGAATTGATAACATAAGTACTTGACTTAGAGACTGACTGAAAAGCCCCCAACCCCCCGGAGGGGGGCCAATATAATATCTGGCTGCTCCCCCTTTGGGGGATTTAGGGGGAAGTATTAAACAGAGGAGCATATAGATGCTAAACAAGCCGAAAACAACCCTTATAGCACTCTTCTTCGCCGCTTTGACGCTCATCTCCTGCATGAGCAGATCCGTCAAATACCTGTCCCGGCCCCTTCCGCCCAATACCGGCGTGGCGGTAATAGTCGATGCCTCCAACAGGGTGAAAAACGTAATCATGGCGCGGTTTCTCGCCAGGGGCTTTGCCGTAAAGGCGGTTAATGCCTCCGATTTCTACACCATGGATAACGTGTTCGATATAAGAGATTTTAAAAAGATATCATACCTGGAGCGGGAGCACAATTTACTCTCTCTGGAGAAAACATTCGATAATCTGTACAAAATGCATTACTACAACTTTGAGGTGAACAAGGCGGAGGTGCTGGCCGAAATGAGGAACAAATGGAATGTCCAGTATTTAGTGCTCCTTGAATTAAAGCCTTTCGCCAGGACAAGCTGGGGCAGAGCGATCGATCTTCGAACCAATGATCTGATATGGATTGAAAATTATCCCACTTCATTCATCGACAACACGGAGAAGATAGTCGATAAGTTCATAGACAGCATGACCGGAAAAAAATAAATGAAATTATCGCGCGTCGCAACCTCTTGTATCATGACCTGCCTGCTCGCAGCAGCGGCCGAAGCCGCTCCCGTAATGGCTTTCGGCTACCTTGCCAATAAATCCAAAGACGGCAATTACGACTATCTCGAGACCATCTTCCCGAACTCGTTCGCAGGCTCCATCCAAAACATATTCTGGGTCGACGTGATTAAACCGATCCGTGTCAACCGGATCATGAAAAAATATAACCTCCGGCTGGAAAAGGAATACAGGCCCTATGAGCTCGTCGACATCGCCCGCAAATTATCGGCCGACTATTTCATCAACGGGAATTTCATCATACTCCCCAAAGACAGGATCAGAATCAACATCAACCTCTGCTCCAGCGGCGGCAGGCTTTTCACCTTCTCCAACACCGGCAGGATGGAAGCGGAAATTTTTAAACTCGTCGACCGTATCGCGAATATAATTATAGATTTCATGAGCAAAGAGAAGCTGTTCATGTCCGGAATAATCCCCGGGGGATCGAAGATCGGCATATTTACCAATCTGAGCGGAGAAGACCTTAATTATCTCTATTATTCATTTCTGTCCGGCGGCTACCGGATCGCCGGTATTCAGGCTAATTCCTTGAACAATAATCTCTCTACCGACATGATAGAAAGCTTCAAATACATGTCCGGCAGTGAAAATTCATATCAGACGATCACCGATCTTCGGAGTGCGGGATTCCGCTACGGAACCTGGGCCGGTCCGGGATATATCACGGAACTGAATTATATAAAAAAAATCTACCGGATCTACGACCAAAACTACTTTGACGCAAAAGCCGCAATCCTCAACAAGATGAGCGCCGCACATGATATGGATAAAATCCTTGTCATCGGATTCAACAATCTGAAGACCGGAGCCTGGATACGCTGTCTTGATGTGAGGTCAAAAGACCTTATCTGGATGCAATCCGACATCGCCGGCTCGATTCCCGAGATCTGCTCAAAGATAATCAAAAGGATGTCGTCCGGGATAAGCCCGCGGCGCGAGTAGTCAAAACCCATCATCCAATCTGTCCGTCTTGCCGCTAGAGATGAAGCTTAATGGATTCCAACACTCTATATGCCTCTATGAATGAATTTAGTCAAGAAAAAAGATAGTTGATATTATTCAGGCAGGATTGGATTGGTGATTGACAAATATGCACAAATATTAATCATTTACCCGCAGAAAGGGGCTAAATTATTTTCCGGGAAATTCCAGATTAAGACTCCCTTTTCCTCATAAGAAGCCCCCTCAGGGGGATGGGGGGTCTTAAAAAATGTGGACACAGCAGTTTTAGCCGGAATTTAATTCGCGCCAAAAAAAACGCAGAGATATTCTGCATCAATAAAATTTATGAAACATTTTATCCATGATTTAACCCTATAAGGTTAAACGCTCTTACCGTATAAGATTAAACCCGTAAGGAAATCAAAATGAAACACGTTGCCGCACTAGCCGTACTCGGCATAATTTTATCATTCACCTTCTGCACTGAAGACAGCAACAATCCCCGGTTTATTCCCGGATACATAAGCCCGGGAGATTTCAGGCCTACGGGAGTTGCTAGAGAAAAGCAGTATCACTTTAATCATGCTTCATTCGATCAGGATTGCGGCCCCGCCACTCTCCCGCCTGATGATCCCGGCCTTCCTGGTGGCCAAGAATGCGCGGCAGTGTATGGCAACTGGTTCACCGCCGAAGAAAACATATATGCCGAGGGAATTGCGGTCAATGACCGGCACCTGGCTACGCCGGTCTTCAGCATGAAGATCTTCAGGGCGATCGGATCGCCGTGGTGGTATGCCACTATTATCTTAAACGGCGCAAGCCATTCCGGCGTCATCACTGACCCTGGAGCCATATCAGTAACAAGATTGAAAAGCCAAAATATTTACAGCCAGGATTTTACCACACCACAATACGGGTCTTTGAGCAGTTCAGGAGGAAATATAAATCTAACGGTTATTACCTTTAATAATAACATAGATATCGGCGGTGTAAGAATACAAGCCGGCGAAAAAATCGTCGCTCAAGATCATGCATTTTAATGAATAATATCACCAACCCATCAATGCAATCTCCTTTGATGAAGGCATTGGTATTCGTACAAATTTTTCTATTGATTCTGTCCTATCCCTGGCCCCTTCCGGCAAAGGTGCACAAGCGGGTACATAAGGACGGGTCAATCGAGTACTATAATACGAACGAGCCTGCTCGTAAATACAGCGGCGGGAGCGTATCCAGCAGATACGACGGCCTCATTGAAAAGGTGTGTACAAAGCACGGGGTTAACCCGCTTCTCGTGAAATGCATTATTAAGGTTGAATCGAATTTCAATCCGGACGCGGTTTCAGTGGCAGGAGCCATGGGACTCATGCAGATCATGCAGGATACCGCAGACTATTACTCGCTCGAGAATCCCTTCAATCCTGAGCAGAACATCGCCACCGGCGTCAGGCACATCAAATCGTTGCTCGCCTATTTCAACAATGACGTGGAGCTCTCCCTTGCCGCCTACCACGCGGGCCTCGGCAGGGTGAAGAACCGCACCCTGCCGCCGATACGCGCCACCATCGATTACGTGAACAGCGTCATGCGCCTGTATACCGGCACGGCGGGCCAGGCCGAAAATTCCGTCAGGCGTTTATACAAAAAAATCGAGCGCGACGGCACGATAGTAATCTATAGCCGATAGGGGCGGGTAAGGGCGAATAATTATTCGCCCTTACAGAGCAGGCGCCGCCTGCTATTTCACGTATATATCATCCCCCCGTTTCAGGGAAATCACCCCGTTTTCATCCAGGCTTTTCATGATCGACACGATTTGGCGGCGGCAATCCTCCACCTCGGAAAGCCTGACCGAACCCATGGCGTCCATGTCCATAAGCACATCGGTGGCCCTGTTCTGGCTCATGTTCCGCAAAAACTTGAAGCGCACGTCGTCGCCGGAGCCCTTGAGCGCCATGGCTATGAGGCGGTCGTCGCGGATCTCGTCTATGATTATCCGAATCTCGTTGTTCGTCAGGTACACGATATTCTCAAAGGCGAAGGTCTTCTCCTGTATCTGCCGGGACACCTCCGGCAGGTTAATCTCAAGATCGCGCATGATCTTCCGCTCGTTCTCCGGGTCCATGTGTCGCAGAATGTCCGTCAGGGTGTCCAGTCCGCCCGCGGACAGCCCCTGACTTTTTTTCTGATATTCCTTGTATCTCTTCTTAATCGTTTTGACGATGCCCGCAACCGCGTCCGGCATCACCTTGTCCATCTTGGCCATGCGGAGCACGACCTCCTTCACGGTTTCAGGGCCGAGCGCTTTCAGTATCGCCGCCGACTTCTCGGGAGGAAGAAATGACAAGGCGACCGCTATGGTCTGCGGGTGCTCGTCTTTAAGAAAGGATACGAGCGCCTCATCCCCGATCTCGGCGAGAGACGTGAATTCCTTGTCGACATCGATAGGAGACAACTTTTCAAGTATCCGCTCTGCTTTTTCCTTGCCAAAGGTCTTGGTCAGTATCTCCTTGGCTGCGCCCTCCCCGCCTTTGAGCCTCCGCTTTTCCTTCTTTAAATCAATGAGAAACTCGCCGATGAGCTCCTCACGCCCCTGAGACGTCAGCTTCTCGATCTTCGCGATCTCCTGGGTCAATTTCTCTATGCTCTCCTCGTCCAGGTGCTTCATGATATCTGAAGCGATCCCCGGGCCGAGAGCAACCAGCAGGGCAGCCGCACGCTCGACGCCGCTCATGTCAAATACGGATTTCATACCGGCGATTCAACCTTATTCGGCGCGGATTCACGGGGTTTTTGATCCCCTGATTCCTGAAATTTCATCGATCTCACGATCGGATTGATGACCGGAACCGGGCACACGTACACGCACTGATGGCACTGGATGCACCGGTCGTAATTGATCCGGGCGAGAGAATTATCGACTTCTATCGCGAGCTCTATCCGCGACGGATCCCGGTCCGGATACTTTTCAGACAGCGCCTTCCGGCAGGCCTTTTCGCAGAGCCTGCAGGCAATGCAGCCGGCCGAGCACTCGAGCTTCATGACCGCCGATTTTTCCTCGTTATTGCACAGCGTATGCACGTCGTTTTGACGCGGCGCCAGGCCGATGATGTTCCGCGGGCAGGCCATCACGCACATGCCGCAGCCGGTGCACCGGTCGTAGTCGACGATGGGAAGCCCGTTGCCCCCCATATGGATGGCGTTGAATGAACAAGCACGGCCGCAGTCGCCGAATCCGAGACATCCGTACCGGCAGACCTTGAATCCGCCCATGACGCCGTTTGCCGCCGTGCACTGCCGAAGGCCGCTGTATAGGAACCGCACCGCCGTCTCGGCAGTGCCACCCTGACAATGAACGCGGGCCGTGTTCGCGATCATGGCGGTCGGCGATTCCTGGCCCATGATCCGGGGGTCCGGGACTACCCGAAGCTTTATCATCGCTATGGAGAGAAAGAGGCCGAAAGCCGCTCCAAGGAGCGTTACCGCGGCAATGGAAGCTATTGAGGGGAATATGATATCAAGCATGATTCTGTTTCCGCACGTCAGGAATCCCAAGATCAGGGTAATTTATGCTTGAAAAAAATCAATAACTAATTTGTAATAATAGATTCGTTGCGAAATCCGATATTCAATGATTTTTTCCCCCGCCGCCTTCGGCGGCGGGGGAAAAATAAATAATTCGAAAATCTATTTTCAGGTGATTTTGCATCATGCTAAAAAAAAATTTCGACGCAGCCTACCAGACGGAGATAATAACGGCGATAAAGAACAGAAGCGATCTTGTGTTTATCACCTATTCCGGACTGGAAAACACCGAGGAAAAAATAAAATACGCCCTGGCGAAGATTCTGGAAAAATTCAGAAGGGAGGAAATCTTCACGCCCCTCCTCTCCTGCATCAAGGAATTAATAGCGAACGCGGCAAAGGCCAATGCGAAAATGATCCTCATAAGCGAGGGGAAGATAACGAACCCCGATGATCCGGCTCATGTCGTGAAACAGATACAGAGCGTCTTGAACGAGGAGGGTCTCCTCGAGTACGGAATAAAAGCCAAGCAGCACAAGCTCTCGACGCGGACATATCTAAAAACACACAACAACAACCTGATCATCGAGGTGGTAAACAACGTCCCCCTCTCGGCCAAGGAGCTGAAGAGGATTTCCGAAAGAATCGACGTCTCCTCAAAATACGACAGTATCGCCGAGTTTTATATGGAAAATCCCGACCCTGAAGCCGAGGGAATGGGCCTGGGCCTTTCCATGGTCGTGGTCTTGCTCAAGAACATCAATATATCCCATAAGAATTTCATGGTAACCACGGATGGGAAGGTGAAGACCTACGCCACCATCCTGGTCCCGCTTGCTTAAGCCATCCGGTAAAATTCGCCGCGCTCGAGCCTTTCCGCGGTAATCATCCCCGATTCCATCATCGAGGCAAGGGTACTTTCCAGCGCCGCCCGGCCGGCGCCGGTGGCGGCCACGAGATCATCCACTGTGGAGGGCCGGCGCCGGAGCAGCTCGATGACGGCCTTCGCCAGATCGCTGACGTGCCGGTCCGCGAACTTTTTCCGCGCCGGTCCGCCGATGATCTCCGCGCCGAAAGGGGCGAAAAATTCCTTGATCCTTAGAAGCCGTACCTGATCCGCCGGCTGCACCCACTCCTCCGCTCCCGGCCGGTCCAGGCTGTTGATCTGTATCCGGTCGGGCTTGATCCTCCGGCACGCCTCTTTTAATTTTATAAGCTCCGATTCCGTGTCGTTCAGACCGGGAACGATGAATATCTCAAGATATATCGCCCCCCGGTACTCCTCCCTGAACGCGACAAGCCCCTCGATCACGCGCTCCGGCGTGATATCCCCGGCCGGACGGTTTATCCGGGCAAAGACATCGGGGCTCACCGCGTCAAGGGAGGGAATAACGATATCAGCGCGGGCGATCGATTTTCTTACGCCCGGGTTCCAGAGCATTACGCCGTTGGTGAGCACCGCTACGGGATAGCGCGGATACTTATTTTTAAGAAAGTCGATTATCCTGCCGATGCCGGAGTGGAGTGTGGGCTCGCCGGAGCCGGAAAACGTGACCGCGTCAAGCCGGGGAGAGCCGGACAGATAACCGTCCAATTCTGCGATAACGTCATCGGTGGGCACGTATTCGGCCACGGCAGCGGTCAGTCTGGTCGTTTCACCGCATTCGCAGTAAACGCAGTTCAGCGGACAGGTCTTGTACGGTACGAGGTCGACTCCCAGCGACATCCCGAGCCGCCGCGAATTAACAGGGCCAAACAGGTATTTCATGCACGGTTGCCGGTTATTTCCGCTCCATAAGATTTATTACCGTGTCGATCGAAACATAGAAATCCAGTTTTTTTCCTACCATATAGATATCGGCCATACCCTCAGCCAGGCGGCTTATCTCCTTGTGCCGGTAGGCGAACAGGGTTATGAGCGCGCCGAACAGGCTCTCCTTGCGTGCATAGGCGAGTGAAAAAACATTTCCGTCAAGTTTTTTGACCAAGAGATCGCCTGAGGGCGCTTCTTTCATGGGCCTGCCGGACAAGGCGGCGGCGACGAGCCCGGTGTCGTTGCCGATATAGAGCCCCCGTACGTCGCACACGAGATAAATTTTCGAGTCCTTGGAATCGATGTACCAGAATGAGTCCGCAGCGCCGATCTTGGCGGTGCCGAAGCGCCCCGTGCCTTTGAATTTATCTTTTAAATAAGCCGCGATCGTATCCCACAACTTTTTACCCCGTCCCGGATCATTCAGGGGCAGGTAAATAAGATATCCGCCTCCCGCCCCCTTGGGCTGGCCTGCAATGATGTTGACCACGCCGCTGTAATAGGGGATGAAATCGGTGCTGAGATCAATTCCCAATTCCGTGCGCATCTTGTTCTTGAATTCAGCATAATAGGCGCACTCAGCCCCGGGGGATTTGCACAGCTCCTCGAGCTTGTTAAAATCGACGGATACAAAGGCGTATGCGGCGGCATTATTGACGTAAATCGCCTTATCCGACATGCCGGTCTTGATTACGTCAAGAAAGGTATTCACCCTGGTGCTCGTGTTGTTGAACTTTACCGCCAGATCCACGGCCACATCGGTCGGCTTGACCTTTACGCCCAGAGACGCATATTCGACCGAATTGAACACGGAAGGCCCTGCGGAAAAATCCGGTTCTGATTTTTTTAAAGTCCCGTCTCCTCCCGTGGCTGCCGCATATATCAACTGAAAAGACATAGTGCCGAGCGTATACGGCCCGGCCTCCCCTTTTGACTTTTCCGGCTCCGGCTTTTTTTCCCTTTCCCTGAGCCGGTCATTAATTTTTTTCCGGAAACGCAATGCCTGTTTCAGAAAATCCCTGGTCGCAAACGCACGGAGGTCATAATTCTTCGCAGTCTTGCCCGTATAATCCATGTACAGAGGGTCGAGGGAGAGATATCCGGAATTGTTCTCTTTGACGTCGATGACCAGCTGAATCAGCTCGCCGGTGGATGCCAGCATGAAAACGCCGTCAAATGCGGTGGTAAAAATATCCTTCTGAATCTGGAATACGGCGTGATTTCTATATTCGGTTATTACCGGATACAGGTCCAGCTTTTCGCTATTGCTCATCTTTTTCAGAATCTCAACGAATTTCAAGGGGAATGTTTTTTCATCCTTCACCGGAATGAAAAGGACGGCTCTGTCTTCATGGCTCCCGACCGGCGGGTACAGGGCAAGGCTCGCGCTCCGCTCCGCATCAATCCCCGCTTTTTTGAGCGACTCCACGTCCAACGGATCAACGCCCGTTTTGCTTTTGAATTCCTCCCTTTTTTTCTTTAACGCGTCCGCCAAGTCGCGGGAGAGGATGTTGCCGGCAGCAAAATTCGCCGATTCAACGAGCTTCTTAAGAGGTGAGGTTTTCACAAACAGCATCGCCGAGGAGGGGGTAAAGGCCTCGACCAGATCCGCCCGCTCCTGGGTGTAAACCCCGGAAGCAGTACCCAGAAAAAGCACGAGTGAAAGCGGCAACAATTTTTTCATTAGATACTCCTCTCATCCATCTATCCCCCTCTTGACCTCACCCCCGGCCCCTCTCCAAATTGGAGAGGGGGGTATAACAATAAGCTTCATGCACCCCCCTTCTCTTATTGAGGAGAAGGCCGCCTCTCGCCATCCATTCGGCGGGTGCGAACAGGATGTTCGCCTGCAAGCACGGGCCAGGAAGGCCCGATCGAGCTTGCCATTGGGACATCCCTGTCCGGCAGGTGGACGGGGGGGGATGAGGTCAGGGGCTAAGAGGGTAATACTAATGTACACGGCATTCGGTGGCAAGAAAAAATAAAAAAACGGTTGTATAATTATAATATGATGCGTATGCACGGTCATGAAGGCGGGGATGCGCATCCCCGCCTTCATGACCGTGCATACGCATCAAGAACGGGAGCATACGATGAGCGGCGTTGAAATCAAAAAAAGCTATGAAGAGATAAACAAAAAAATAGAGGAAGGAAAGGCGGTTGTCGTGACCGCCGAGGAAATGCCCGAAATTGTCGCGCGGGAAGGCGCGGACGGCGCCTTCAAAAAAGTCGATGTCGTGACCACCGGCACTTTCGGCGCCATGTGCTCTTCAGGCGCCTTTTTAAATTTCGGCCACACCCGGCCGCGCATCAAGGCCTCGAAGGTCTGGCTCAACAATGTGGAGGCGTATGCCGGCATAGCTGCGGTCGACTGCTACATCGGCGCAACCCAGGTGCGGGAGAACGATCCGCTCAACATGGTCCATCCGGGCAGGTTCAAATACGGCGGCGGCCATGTGATCGAAGACCTGATAGCCCGGAAGCGGGTGAAGCTCAAAGCGGTCGGATACGGGACCGACTGCTATCCGCTGAAGGAATATGAGGCGGAGATCACGATCGACGACCTGAGGGATGCAATACTCTTCAATCCGCGCAACGCCTATCAGAATTACAACTGCGCGGTAAACCTGTCCGGGAAGACCATATACACGTACATGGGCATCCTGAAGCCCGACATGGTCAACGCCGCCTACTCAAGCGCAGGACAGCTCTCGCCGCTGCTGAACGACCCCTTCTACTGGAGCATAGGGACCGGCACCAGAATTTTTCTCTGCGGAGCGGCCGGATCGGTCGTTTATAGCGGCACACAGCACGCGCCGGGAGCCAAACGGGGCCGGAACGGAATACCCCGCGAGGGCTCCGGCACGATATCAGTCATCGGTAACATGAAGGAGATGGACCGGCGGTTTATCCGGGGCGCGTCGTTCACCGGATATGGCTGCTCGCTCATGGTCGGAATCGGTATTCCCATCCCGGTCCTTAATAAAGACATGGCCTATTTTACCGGCCGGTCGGACAAGGATATTTTCTGCCAGGTCGTCGACTATGGAAGCGACTACCCCTCGAATAACGGCAGGACGCTCGGCGAAGTGAGTTATACAGAGCTTAAAAGCGGCAGGATCGAATTCATGGGCAAAACGATCGAGACTGCCCCGCTCTCAAGTTATCCGATGGCGCGGATGATAGCCCAAACCCTCAAGGAATGGATCATGAAGGGTTTTACCCTTGGGGTTCCGCAGACGCCTCTCCCGACCGTGCCGTACGGAAGGCAGCATGAAACAGGCTGAGAGGTTCTACCGGAATTTCACGGAAACTCCGCGGTGGAACAGTTTCCGAGTCAGGGTCGAGACCTCCGACCTGTACATCCGTGCTCATTCGGATCTGTCCGGCCCGGCTGAAAGAATCATACGCAAGCTCAGGGAAGAGGTCCGATACCATATCGAACGGCAGAGCTCGTTCCTTTATTCCTTCACGCCGGTCGAGCGCCTTGAGAGATGCCCGGAAATCATCACACTAATGTATTATGCTTCCGAAAAAGCGGGCGTGGGGCCGATGGCGGCTGTTGCCGGAGCGGTAGCCCAGCTTGTGGGACTTGAACTGGCACAGTTATCCGAAGAGATAATAGTTGAAAACGGCGGCGATATATGGATGAAAATCACCAAACCCGCAATCGCGGCCCTCTATCCGGGCGGATATGCCTTCAGCGCCGTGGCAGTGAAACTGCGGCCGGAACAAACCCCCTGCGGGATTTGCACCTCATCGGCGCGGATAGGGCCATCATTCAGCTACGGAAAGGCAGACGCAGTGACCGTCATCTCACCCGATGCAGCATTGTCCGACGCCATAGCGACTGAAGCATGCAACCGGGTGAAACACGAGGAGGACATGGCGAAAGCCGCCTCCTACGCCATGGGATGCGGCGCCTCAGGCGCGGTCATAATCTTCCGTGACCGGCTCGTCGCGCTGGGAGCCGTTGAATTGGCCGATCCTATGAGAGGAGAATACAATGAAATCTAAGAACGTATTGCTCATTTTTGAAAGAAAAATCATGTACAAACCGATCATATACCGGCTTGCAAGGGACTTTGACATAATCTTCAATGTGCTGGAGGCAAAAATACTGCCGAAACTTGAAGGAAGGCTTATCCTGGAGCTTCACGGCACCGAGGAGTCGATCCAAAAGAGCATCGATTATCTGATCGGTGAAGGCGTCCAGGTGCAGACCCTGGCTGATAAAATAGTACGGGACGATGAGCGGTGCGTGCACTGCGGGGCATGCACCTCGGTGTGCCGGGTCGACGCCCTGAGCATCAACCGCACGACCATGGAAGTCGATTTTGACCATGAGGTCTGCGTCGCCTGCGGATTATGCAAGATCGCCTGCCCGGTGAACGCCATGTCCGGGGCGTCGATCGATCTGGATTAGAAGGCGGGGATGGCATCCCCGCTTTCATTCACATCGCATCCCCGCTTTCATTCACATCGCATCCCCGCTTTCGTTCACATCGCATCCCCGCTTTCGTTATGGTATTATCCCCAGCTTCTTCCCTGCCTTCTTGAATATCTCCAGGCTCCGGTCAAGGTCATCCCGTGTATGGGTGGCCATGATCCCCAGCCGGATGCGCGATTCCGTCGGCGGCACGGCCGGGTGCACGACCGGTGATCCGTATACGCCTTCGTCAAAGATCATTTTGTTGAATATCATGGTCTTTTCCTGATCACGGATAAAGACAGGGACAACCGCTGTTCGCGACGGACCGGTATCGAACCCGAGACTTTTCAGGCCATTGAGGAAATAATGTATGTTGTCCCATAGCCGTTCGCGCCACTGCGGCTCCTCTTCAAGGAGTTCGAACGATTTGTAAACGCCGGCGACAGTCATTGTCGGGAGCGACGCGGAGAAAATATAGGCAGAGGCATTATGACGCACGTGGTCGATAAAATCGGCCGGACCCGCCACGAAACCGCCGACCGCGCCGGCAAATTTCGAAAACGTTCCGGCGATCACATCGGGCGCGTGCATCATGCCAAAGTGGTCCGGGAGGCCGTAACCGCGTTTGCCCAGAACTCCCAGGCTGTGCGCTTCGTCTATGAGAAGAAGCGCGCCATGTTTTTCTTTAAGACGGTGAAGTTCGGGCAGGTCGGCCCAGTCGCCGTCCATACTGTATACCGAGTCGACGATAATCAGCATCCGCTTATACTTCGACTTCACACGTTCGAGGAGCATTTCCAGGTCTTCGGTATCATTATGGAGCCACATCCTCCGGTCGCTTCCTGAAAGGATCACTCCGTCGACGATGCTCCGGTGCACCAGGCTGTCCATCAGCGCGACGTCACCCTTTCCGATGGTTGACTGGATGGAACCCAGGAGCGCCTGGTAGCCGCTCGGGAGTATGACAGATGCTTCCCTATCGTAAACGCGGGCGATCTTTTCCTGGAGTCGGTAATGCATATCGGTGGTGCCGCACATCATCGGAGAACCCCCGGTCCCCAGGCCGTACGTATCCACGGCTTTCCTGACCGCCTTGAGAACTTCCGGATGAGTGGAAAATCCGAGATAATTGTTTGAAATAAAATTGATACGCTCCTTGCCGTTCACGACTATATGGTTCGCACACGCGGAACTTACCTCCAGACTGTATGTGTATATATTTTCTTTCCGCAGCATCGACAGGAGAGCTGACTGCTGTTTCATTGCATCGCTAACTAATTGACTCATACGTAAATCCTCACACAAATTTATAAAATAAAATCAGTCTTAAAGGCAACATTATTTCACAAAGACCCCCCCGTCCCCCGCAGGGGGCACGAAATAATAACCTTGAATCCTCTTTGCCCCCTCAGGGGGATAGGGGGGTCTTCTTGGCTCACGCAGCAAAAATAGGAAGTTTAAATTACAACAGCTTTTTTTCTAAATAATGTATGACATCCCCGATAGTCTGCAGGTCCATTATCTCATCCAGGTCCGGCACAAAATCGTAGACTTCAGTAATACGGGAAATCGCCTCCATGCTTTTGAGGCTGTCAAAACCCAGATCATCCCGGAATCTGTTCCCATCCTTCAGATCCCCCGGCTTCTTCCCAGCCAGCTTGGCGATAATTGCACAAAAATCCTTTCTGATCTGCGCAGCAGTGACTTCCATGGTTCTCTCCTCTAATAGCATTTGAACGTGCGCGTGTGCACATAACAAAAAAAATTCAATACCGCGTCAAGCTGAACATATCTCTACAATCTCTTCTATCTCCACATCCCCGTTTCTTACACACTTACATACTTGCAGATTGCAGTTCACTAAGCAGACTCAACGGTGCAGATATCTACGGAATAGATGAAAATGGCTCATGACGAACGTTTTGACAAGGATTATTATGTTTTTATACTTCCTGGGTATAAAGTCGTCTTCTTCCAAATATATCTTCTTGCATAATATTCGCTGTATTTTCCCGCTCGTCGTCTTGGGGATTGATTCCTTAGGCACCAGCTTGATATCATCCGGCGCAATACCGAGCCTGGTTAATATCTCATTGTGGATCTCCTGCTTGAGCCGTTCCAGCGCTTCCCTTTCTTTTGCCGTGGTTTCGCAAACCAGAACGAGGTCTTCCGTGCCCTCTGCTTCATTGTGAACATCAAAGGCCGCGCAGCAACCGAGCCGTACTCCCTTAACCGTAGAGGCTATCCGCTCGACATCGTATGGATAAATATTTTTACCCCGCTTGATGATCATTTCTTTTATACGGCCCGATATATAAAGCCTGCCATCAAGGATAAACCCCATGTCTCCGGAATGGAACCAATGATCCTTGAACACCGCGTGCGTAGCTTCGGGATTCTTATAATATCCGGACGAAAGGCTTTGGCTTTTAACGCATATTTCGCCCACCTCTCGTTCGTGCAAAGTCGCTCCGCGCTTATTCACGATCTTTATCTCCTGGCCTATCAGGGGATATCCTACTGAGACAAGATCAATATATTCCATTGAGTTTTGACTGTCAGAATCCATGGCAAGATGTTTCTCCTCAAGCTTATCCCTCCTGAATCTGCTTACAACGGTTGGGTTGTCCAGAGAAGGGAATGTTGCGGCGAGGCTGTTTTCAGCCATGCCGTAAACCGGCAGGAATATATCATCCCGGAGGTTGCAGGGCTTGAACTTTTCAAGGAATTTATTCAGGGTTATACGGTCGACCGGCTCGGCGCCGTTCAGGGCCAGCCGCAAGGAGCCGAGATCCAGTCGGTGCAGATTGACATCGTCGATCCGGGTGACGCAGTAGTGATACCCGAAATTTGGCGCTACGGTGATGGTAGCCCGGTACTTTCCTATATTTTCAAGCCACCAGTACGGCCTGAATAGTAAGGCCTCCGGCTGCATCAGCACCATATTTATATTCCAGTACAGGGGGGTGAAAAATCCGCCGATGAGCCCCATATCATGGTACATGGGGAGCCAGCTTATGCCCACATCATCAGCGCTCATTGCGCCGGCAACACCGATGCCGTGAATGTTATGGAGAAGTTTTTTATGCGTCAGCATTACCCCTTTTGGCTTGCCGGTCGTACCGGCAGTATATTGAATAAGCGCGAGGTCGTCGGATTTAATCTCGGGAAGACGGAACCGGTCATGCGATACGGGATTGCCGAAGATCTCGTTATCCAGGATAAAGCCCTTCACCAGGTCCGCTATGTTCATGAGGCTGCCCGCTATTGCCTTAATTTTTTCGTATGTAATAAAAAATTTACCTTCGCAATCGCGGATGATATGAGTGAGGTTATCTAAATATTTGGCGATGTTGCTAGTCCCTGCAGGCTGACTCACCGGAACCGGCACGCCCCCGGCCATCAATATGCCGAAATATATATAGGCAAAATTGGCGGAGGTCGGGAGCATCACCACGACCTTGTCATTTTTTTCAAGGCCGCGCGAAAGGAGATATTGGGCGACGGTCAGGCCGTGTTCCATGATGTCCGCGGCTGAAACCCGGGACTCCCTGTTCCGCAAATCCATGAAAATCAGGAAGTCCGACTTGGTGCGTATCCTGTTCTCAAGGGCCTTGATGAGGGTATGAGCCTTCAATTCATATGCTGCTTTGTTCTTTTGATGAGCCAATTTATTTGATTCAATTATTGCATTCATAGTTCAACTTCCTTATTTATAAATCTGTGAAAACCCGCGGCTGCTCGGCAAAACCCGGCAAGTCTCATTATCGAACGGCACGGACATATGTCCACAAAGAACAGAACAATAATTACCCTCTTTTATAAAAGTCAAGACAGAAAAAAAAATTTTCAAAATTAGATTCTTGTCTTTATTTATTTATCCAACATCCTTATTTATTATGCAAAATTCATGCCAATATATAATTTTTTGTAATCATTCTCCCTCAGGGCATGCATTGAGCTTGCGCCGAGCCTCACCGAAGGGGGATTTAGAGAATTTTTTAGACCACTGTGGGAAATTATGGTTACATTATCTTATTTAATGTTCAACTTATGAAGTTTGCTCAATAGTTATATTTTTTGTAACTATTCAGTATGCTAAAAAATATAACATTATAAAAATAATGATTAATAATTCCCCCGCCGCCGAAGGCGGCGGGGGAATCG
>Ga0154758_141_pt1 | contig 71351 bp, 72 predicted proteins | sample Rifle2008BG16ft_FD_105766 | JGI IMG/M metagenome (GOLD analysis project Ga0154758, IMG submission 105766) | Spirochaetes bacterium RBG_16_49_21
ATGGAGGTAATCCTATGCAATTTTCAGTCGCGTGCAGCTTTGATGACAGCCTGCTTGAAGGGCTTGCTCCCTATCCGGTTTATGAACTGTACGGAAAACTGACATCGGATTATTTCGGCGGGGGAAGGCCGTCGTTCTATCTGCCGACGGTCGGGAAACATGAGCTGGCGGATTTTGTAAATAAGACGCATCAGAAGGGAATAGAATTCAATTATCTGCTGAATGCCTCCTCCATGGGGAACATGGAATACACTTCATACGGGCAGAGAGAGATCAACCGGCTCCTGGGGTGGCTCAATGAAATCAATGTCGATTCCCTGACCGTGGCGAACGTGTTTTTTCTGAAGCTCATAAAAAAGCGCTGGCCGCGCTTCAAGGTGCGCGTGAGCTCTCACCGCTATACCGACAATCCGCGGAAAATACGATTCTGGAAGGATGCGGGAGCTGACTGCCTCGTCATATCCGAAGTGAACATCCACCGCGAGTTCAAAATCCTTGAGGCCATGAGAGAGGCCGCCGGCGACGGCATGGAGCTCCAGCTTATCGTCAACAACTGGTGCAGGCAGGACTGCGCTATTGCCGGGAATCACGCGGTCGGATTATCGGTCGCCTCCCAAAAAAAATCAAAGGGGTTTCCGCTTGATTTCTGCTCGCTCTACTGCAACCATATGCGGCTCGACGAGCCGGTACATTATATTCGCGCCAACTGGATCAGGCCCGAGGATATCCACATCTACGAAAAGCTCGGATACACCCGGTTCAAGATCGTCGAGCGGAATACGCCGACCGCGATTCTGCTCGAGCGGGTCAAGGCGTATCATGACCGGAGATATGACGGAAATCTCCTCTATCTTTTTCAGAATTACGCGTATCCCCTGGATAAATTTTCCCTGCGGGATAAAGACGCTTTTTCGCGCAAGCGCATGCTTAAATATTTTATCAAGCCCAAAGCGGTCAACCTCCTCAAGTTTTTAAAGGTCGTAAAATTCGGGGATAAGGGGAGCGTCCTGTTCCCCCTGCGGGGGAGCAATCCGGTCTATATCGACAACAGAAAACTGGACGGATTCATTGATCATTTTCTGAAAAACAGCTGTGCGTCCAAGGATTGCGACCGGTGCGGGTACTGCCACCGGTGGGCAAAGAAGGCCGTGAAGATCGATCCGGCCTGGAGGCAGGAGATGGGTCTGATATACGATGAGCTTCTGGACGAGATCTATTCCGGCGGGTTCTGGGAAGGATATCTCGACACGATAAAAAAGATGGCGTCGAACAAGAACGGCGAGGGGCGTGAGATATTCAGCGATATCAAGCATTTTGCCAGAATCCTCAAGGCCATGTCTTAGGAGAAAAATCATGAACTCATGTCCGACATGCTTGATAGGGGCGATGTTCAGATGCAGGGTCAGGGTATGAGCGCTGTTCAGGTAGAGCAGATCACCGGCTCCGACCGGAAGGAACTCGCGGCGGCAATGAAAAAGGGAGCCGACTTTCTGGCGTCCATTCAGGAGGAAAGCGGATGCTGGAAGGGGGATTACGGAGGGCCGATGTTTTTGCTGCCGATGTATGTCGGAACCTGTTATATAACCGGCCAGGAGATGAGCGGCCGGGAGAGTGAGGGGTTCGTCAGATATTTTTTCAACGTGCAGAACGGCGACGGCAGTATCGGCCTGCACGCTGAAGATACCGGCTGCATGTTTACAACGGTGCTCGGCTATGCCGCACTCAGGATGCTCGGCGTGAACCGCGGCGATCCGAAGATGAAGAGGATGAGAGAATGGATCGCGTTCAACGGAACAGCCTTGGGAGCGGCCAGCTGGGGAAAATTCTTCATGACGCTCCTTAACCTTCACCCCTATGAGGGTCTGAATCCTCTGCTGCCGGAGCTCTGGAGCTTGCCGTATTGGCTGCCGTTCCATCCCGGCAGGCTCTGGTGTCATGCGCGCCAGGTGTATCTTCCCATGGCGTACCTTTACGGGATCAAGGCGCAGATCCCGGAAGACAAGCTGATCCGCGAAATACGGCGGGATATCTATGATGCGGATTACAACACAATAGATTTTTCGAAAAACAGGAATACCGTTGCACGCACCGATAATTACGTTCCGTACAGCATGCTCTTAAAATTAATAAACAGGGTATTGATGTTTTGTGAAAAACATCATGTGAAGAAGTTCCGGAAGCGCTCGCTTGCCACGGTCCTGGATCATATACTGTTTGAGGACCGGGTGACCAATTATATCGACATCGGACCGGTCAACAGCATACTGAATAGCCTGGTGCACTATTTTATTGATGCGACCGGAGAGGATTTCAGGAAGAGCTTCACGGCGCTCAAGCTCTATCTGTGTGAAGGCCACGACGGCACGAAAATGAACGGCTATAATTCAACCGCGCTGTGGGACACCGCTTTTTCCGTGCAGGCGATTTTTGCCGCCGGCCTTCAGGCTGGATATGAACAGTGCCTGAACAAGGCCTATGATTTTATCAGGAATAATCAGGTGATCGAAGACGTTCCGGATAATGAAAGGTATTACCGGCATACGTCGCGGGGAGGCTGGCCTTTCAGCGACAGGGATCACGGCTGGCCTATCTCCGATTGCACGGCTGAGGGATACAAGGCGGAAAGGCTCATCGGGGACTCCTTTTCCGTAAAGGATCCGATTGATAGGTATCTGCGGTATGAGAGCGTGAGCCTCATCCTTTCATTACAAAACAGGGACGGGGGATGGGCCACGTATGAGAAGCGGCGCGCCGGCACGTGGCTTGAGCTGTTGAATCCCTCCAGCGTGTTCGGAGGGATCATGGTTGATTATTCGTACGTGGAATGCTCCTCTTCCTGCATCCAGGCTCTTGCGGCCGCCAAGGCGGAGTTCTCCGGCGCCTTGAGAAAAAAAATCGACCGGGCGCTTAAGCGGGGGGCGCGGTTCATTAAAAGCATGCAGCGGCCGGACGGCAGCTTTGAAGGCTCCTGGGCCGTGTGCTTTACCTATGGGACCTGGTTCGGCGTGTGGGGCCTGCTGGATGCAGGCGTTTCGCCGGATTCCCCCGAAATACGGAAGGCCGGTGAATTTTTAATCGAGCATCAAAACGAGGACGGAGGATGGGGAGAGAGTTATCTCAGCTGCACGGAGCGGAGATGGGTATACCATTCTTCCAGCCAGGTCGTTAATACCTCCTGGGCGCTCATGACCCTGGTGCGGGCGGGTATGGGGAAGTCCGCCGCCGCGGAGGCGGCTGCCGGCTTCATACTGCGCCGGCAGATGGAAAACGGCGATTGGCCCCGGGAGTCGCTCGTGGGCGTGTTCAATAAAACGGCGCTCATAAATTACGAAAACTACCGCAGATATTTCCCGGTATGGGCGCTTGGGATATATTTGAACAATTAAACAAATTGTTAATATGTTAAAATAATTGTTGACAGTTGTTTTTTTTCTCTTAAGTTTTATACAATGATTAAACACAGGGATGCCATACTAAACAGAATCAATTCACCGGCTGATTTAAAAAATCTCAGGCTGGACGAACTGCTTGCCGTGAGCTCCGAGCTCCGGGATTTGATGATACATACCGTCTCGAGCAACGGGGGCCATCTCGCCTCAAGCCTCGGCGCGGTCGAGCTCACCATTGCGCTGCACCGGGTTTTCGACTCTCCGCGCGACAAGATCGTCTGGGACGTGGGCCATCAGAGCTATGCGCATAAGATCCTGACCGGCCGAAGGGGTGATTTCCACACCCTCCGCCTCTACAATGGGATTTCCGGATTTCCCGATCCCTTTGAGAGCCCTCATGACGCGTTTTCGGCCGGGCATGCGGGGAATTCGATCTCCGCTGCCTTGGGGATGGCCATGGCGCGCGACCTTGCCCGCAAGAGTTATAGGGTCGTGGCCGTAATCGGAGACGGCTCGCTCGGCTCCGGCATGGCACTTGAGGCCGTCAACCACGCGGGCCATGTGGGCACCGGGATGACGGTCGTTCTCAATGACAACGGCATGTCGATCTCGAAAAGTGTGGGATCAATATGCCGCATCCTCAACAAAATCCGGTCCGGTCGCGCGTTTGCGGCGATCAATGAAGAATGCAGCCGTCGAATGCCCGGCTTTTCCCTCGATAACCTGATGTGGGGCATCGGGAGCAGGATAAAAAACCGCTTGAATAAATTGATGACGCTCAATCTGGTGTGGGACGAGCTCGGCTTTGCCTATTACGGTCCGGTTGACGGACATAATATCCGCGAGCTCGTCTCGGTCCTAGAGAAGGCGCGCGATAATCAATCCCGGCCGGCCATAGTCCATGTCATTACTAAAAAGGGGAAGGGGTATGAGCCCGCAGAGCTTGACGCAGTAAGATTCCACGGCGTGTCGCCAAAGAAAAAAAATGCCGCCCTCTCTTACAGCCAGATATTCTCAAAGACGGTCGTACGTTTGATGCAGGAAAATCCGAAGATTGTGGCGATAACCGCGGCCATGCTCGACGGGACCGGATTGAATGAAGCGGCTTTAAAATTTCCCGGCAGGGTCATCGACGTCGGGATATGCGAACAGCATGCGGTCACCCTTGCCGCTGGTCTCGCAACGCAGGGATTCATACCGATAGTCGCCATTTATTCCACATTTTTACAGAGATCGTATGACCAGATCGTCAGCGATGTCTGCCTTCAGCAGCTGCCCGTGGTCTTCGCGATCGATCGCGCGGGGATCGTCGGCGACGATGGAAAGACTCATCAGGGCTCTTTAGACGTCTCCTATATGCGGAGCATCCCGCACATGGTCGTTTCCGCCCCGAAGGATGAAAACGAGTTCCAGCATTTATTGTACACCGCCGTCAACGCCGGCGTGCCCGTGTCGGTACGCTATCCGCGCGGATGCGGGCCGGGCGTTGCCCTTGAGCCGGACTTCGCCGAGCTGCCGGTCGGCAAGGGGGAGGTCCTTCGGTCAGGCGGCGATATCTCCCTGCTCGCCTTCGGCTCGACGGTACACCAGGCTCTTGCGGCCGCCGACAAGCTTGCCGGGATCGGCGTCGACTGCACGGTGGTGAACGCACGGTACGCCAAACCCCTTGACGAAGAGCTTATCATCGCAGCGGCGCAGAAGACCGAGAGGATCGTCACGATCGAGGATAACACGGCCGCCGGGGGGTTCGGGAGCGCGGTCGCTGAGCTTGCGGCGCGAAAGAGCCTGTATCCGATAAAAATCGAATGCATCGGGATTCCCGACCGGTTCATCGAACACGGACCTCAGGATTACCTCCGGTCGATGCTTGATCTCGATGCAGGCGGGATCATCCGCCGGATCAAACAGTCATTCCCCGAGCTTATACTGAATGTATACGACCGGAAGATGGAGAATATAAGCTGATGCAGACGCCCCATATATTGAATAAATACCGGTCGGCGATCGACGCGGAGCTTAAATCGCTGCTGGCGCCGTACCGGCTTCCGCTCTACGACATGATGCGGTACCATCTCGGCTGGATCGACGAGCGGGGGAAGGAGGTGGCTGAAATCTCGGGAAAGGCCCTGCGGCCGACGCTCTGTCTCATGTCATGCGAGGCGGCGGGCCGCGACTATATGCCGGCGATGCCGGCCGCGGCCGCTGTTGAATTGATTCATAACTTCTCCCTTATACACGACGACATTCAGGACGACGACGCGGAGCGCCGCCACCGTCCCACGGTATGGAAGGTATGGGGCAAGCCGCAGGCCATTAACGCGGGAAGCGCGATGTGCGTGCTGGCCGGCCTTTCGCTGAGCCGAGCACGGGATGACGGGCTTGATCTTGAAAAATACGAGCGCCTCCTGACTATTCTTAATAGAGCCACGCTGAAGCTGATTGAAGGACAATATCTCGATATACAATACGAGCGCACCTTTGACATCGATGTAGATGATTATTTGACCATGATTCGGGGGAAAACGGCGGCGCTGATATCCTGTTCCATGGAAACCGGCGCGCTTATCGGCACGGATGATCCCGTCAAAACAGAACAGTTCAGGGAGCTGGGGGAGAACCTCGGCATCGCATTCCAGATACGCGATGATATCCTCGGAATCTGGGGGGATGCGAAGGCGACCGGAAAACCGAAGGGGAGCGATATTAAGAGGAAGAAGAAAACGCTGCCGATCGTGTACGCGTTGTCAAGCGGCTCGGGCGGGGTGAAGGATACAATAGTCGAGATTTTTCAGAAGGATAATATCGGTGAAAACGACGCAAAGACCGTGTTCGACCTTTTGTTTAAGGCGGACGCATACGCTCATGTCCAGGAGATGGTCCGGGATTATGGTGAAAAATCGGAGCGCCTTATACATGCCATAGGAATGGAGCAGCGCTGCATGGATAATTTTGAGCAGATCGTTGAATTCTTGACGGACAGGGATTATTAGAGCGTATCCCAAAACCGGGGAAACACCCGTACACGGTTCGCAGGAGCAGCCATGAATAAAGACAAAGCCGAAACAAACAGACTTAAGAAACGCAAAACAGAGCATATTGAAATATCGTTACGCAAAGACGTGGAATTCAAAAGCGTGTCCGCGGGGTTCGAGAATTATGATTTCATTCATGAGGCCTTGCCCGAGATCGACCTGGATGAGGTCGATTGTTCGATAACTTTTTTCGGTAAACCGCTGGCCGCACCGCTCCTCATCTCTTCAATGGTGGGGGGTGTGGAAGAAGCCTCGCGCATCAATCGGAACCTGGCGGAGGCGGCCCAGTTCTTGGGGCTGGCCATGGGAGTGGGCTCCCAGAGATGCGCCATTGAAAATCCGGCTGCGGCAGCGACCTTCCGGGTAAGGGATAGTGCGCCGGATATTATGCTCTGCGCAAATCTCGGCGCGGTACAGCTCAACTACGGGTTCGGGATCGATGAATGCCGGAGGGCGGTGGAGATGATCGAAGCCGATGCCCTTATCCTCCACCTCAACCCGCTTCAGGAGGCGCTCCAGCCGGAAGGGGACACGCGGTTTTCCGGACTCCTCGGCAAGATTGAATCCGTATGCCGAAAGCTTACCGTCCCGGTGATCGTCAAGGAGGTCTGCTTCGGGATATCCGAATCAGTCGCCCGGAAGCTCGCCGATGCCGGCGCACGCTGCATCGACGTGGCGGGCGCCGGCGGAACCTGCTGGAGCGAGATTGAAAAATACCGGTCGGAATCGGATCTGCGTTACCGGATCGCGGAGTCGTTCAGCTCCTGGGGCATTCCAACCGCCGAATCGATACAGATGGCCCGGCGGGGGGCGCCGGAGCTGCCGGTTATTGCGAGCGGCGGGATAAGGAGCGGCATCGACGTTGCCAAGGCAATAGCCCTCGGCGCGCACGCCGCGGGCATAGCCCTTCCGCTTCTCAATGCGGCGTGCGAATCATCCGAATCGGTGATCACGGCCCTTTCAGTCATGATACAGGTGCTCAGGACGGCAATGTTCTCCGTAGGGGCGCCGGACATACGTTCATTGAAGAGCAGGGCATTGTGCAAAAAAATTTAAAGGGATGATACGGCCATGAGACTGTCTCCGGCAGCTATCTTTAAAGATCGCGCCCGCTTCAAACGAAAATCCGCGACCAACGAGGAGCGGTTTTCCCGCATTCATCCGTCGCAGAGGGTTCTGCTCCTCTCGCACTGCCTCCGGTCGAGCAAGGGCTGCAAGGCGAAAATTGAACCGTGGGGGGTGGATTGCGTGGGATGCAATCCGTCATGCCAGGTCAATCGATTGAAGAAAACGGCGCTCGATTCCGGTTATAAAGCGGTCTGTGTTGCGCCCGGAGGATCGCTGGCCCTGAAATTCGTCAAGGAGAACAATCCGCTGGGAATCGTGGCGGTCGCCTGCCGAAAAGAGCTTGAAGAGGGAATGGAGAATGTGCAGAAGCTGATCAAGAAGAAGAGCGGCCCGGCTCCGGCGATCGTGATAATCCCCCTCACCAAAGACGGGTGCGTTGACACGGAAGTCAATATTGAGGCAGCGGTCAGCAAGATATCGCTCGGATGTGAATCCGGAATCAATGATTGCAATGAGAGGCTGTGTAAAAACCCCGCCTTAAAATAGGAGTTTCATGAAAAGCGTAACAGTTCTTGGAAGCACCGGAAGCATAGGCCTGCAGACCCTGGACGTCATACGAAAGAACAGAAAGGATTTTACCGTAGCAGCGCTGAGCTGCGGCTCGAATATTGATATCCTCGAGCGCCAGATACGCGAGTTCGAGGTCAAAACAGCGGCGGTCTTTGATGAGCGGAAGGCGAAGGAGCTGCGCGCCAGGGTGCCTGCTCGCGTGCTTTCCGGTCTTCAGGGTATCGTGGAGCTGGCGAAGCTCGACTCGGCCGATCTGGTTCTCAACGCCCTGGTCGGCAGCATAGGCATCAGGCCTACGGTGGCGGCAATCGAAGCGGGGAAAAACGTCGCCCTGGCAAATAAGGAGACCCTGGTCTCGGCGGGGGTCCCGGTGATGGAGAGGGCGAAGAAGCACGGTGCGGTTCTTTTCCCGGTTGATTCAGAGCACTCGGCCATATTCCAATGCCTGAACGGAGAAAATAAGGGAAGCGTACGAAGGCTGATAATAACCTGTTCGGGCGGAGCGTTCAGAAACCATGCGCCGGCAGATCTCCGCCGCGTCACTGCGGCGGATGCCCTGAAGCATCCGAGCTGGAACATGGGGGCGAAAATCACCGTTGATTCCGCCACCCTGATGAACAAGGGCTTTGAGGTTATTGAGGCGAAGATGCTGTTCGGCATCGATTATGACGACATAGAGGTGGTCATCCATCCGCAGAGCATCATCCACTCGCTCGTGGAGTTCGCCGATTGTTCCGTGCTCGCTCAATTGAGCAATCCGGACATGCGCCTCCCGATTCAATACGCGCTCACCTATCCTGCTCGCGTTGGAAGCGACTGCAGGCCCCTGGATATGGCCGCAGTCAAAACCCTGAGTTTTTCACCTCCGGACACCGGTCGATTTCCCTGCATCAGGTATGCTATTCAAGCGGGCAGAACCGGCGGGACGATGCCCTGTGTCCTGAATGCGGCAAACGAAGTCGCGGTGCGGGCTTTTCTTGCCGGCAAAATCGGGTTCATGGATATCCCGGAGCTCGTACTAAAGAAACTTGACGGTCATGAGCCGTGCATGAATCCCGATATTGAAGAGCTTCTTGCATTGGATGAGCGGATAAAGCGGGAAACCATGCATGAATTGCACATGGAACGCGAGCCGCTGCCGGCAGGCGTTATTTGACCACAATCCTGTTTCCGCCCGCGCTCCTCGCCCTGAGCATTTTATCGTAGCTCGTCTGCATGAGTGTTTTGGCGTCGCGGCCGTGATCGGGGTACGTGGCGATGCCGATGCTGAGTACTATCCTGATGCCCGGATCGCCGGTTATCCTGCGGACATCCATGCCGTATACGGACCAGCCCACCTCTTTTGCGATCCTGACCGCTTCCTCGCGCGATGCGCCGGGCAGAACCGCGGCGAATTCATCCCCGCCGTATCTGACGGCGATATCGCATTCCCGTAACGCGGATACGATGAAGATGGACATGAGGACGAGCGCCTGATCGCCGGCGTTATGGCCGAAGCGGTCGTTGATCTCCTTGAAGTTGTCCGGCTTGATCAGGAGCAGGCTCGTGTGGCCGTCCCCGGACAGCATCGCCTCAAAATCATCCAGGAGAAAATTTTTATTGTACAGGCCGGTGAGCTTGTCCACCATGACCTGCTTCTTGAGATTCTGGATCCATGGCGTCTTCTCGTTGATGAGCTGATGGGTCGTCCTGATGCGCCGTGCTATGATCGCGAGAAGCTTCCGGAGAATCCACGCGGACATCTTCGGATACTTGTGCAGAATCATGGTCAGGGTGATTCCCTCCTTGGGGAACACGAGCGCTACCGTTTCCGCCATGGCCATGGCCGTGGCATTGCGGGGGGTGTTGCCCGCGAGATCCCATTCGCCGAAGGATTCACCGGCTATGAACCGGGCGATATCCAGCTCCTGGGTGTCCCGCAGCCTGGTTATGAGCACCTCGCCGCTTTTGATTACGTACATCTCGTTGCTCTGGGATTCTTCAGTGAAGATGAGGCTTCCGCGCTTGAAGCGCACCACCTGGCTGTTGAAGGCCACGATTTCCAGCTCATCATGGCTCAGTTGGGAGAAGAGCTCCACTTTTTGCAGCAGGCTGATTTTTTCACTTACCGATGTCTGCGCCATAGGACGAGGCCGTTATTACTTCCTTTTCGTTATTCTCCCCAACATGCCGGAGTAGGTTTTCCGCGTCACGAAGCCGGCCCGGTGCGGCCGGACTTCCTCGATCGTGATGAAGGCATTCGGCTCCAGAATGTTCACGATCTCCAGAAAATGCTGCATCCTTTTTTTCGGAACGAGGGAATAGATTATGCTGACCGGCCCCTTGAGACCGATGCCGTCGCTTATGGTCACGCCGAACCCCTCTTCGCGGAGCATGAGCGGCAGGGCCGATACCTCTTTGGTGGTGATGACTCGCAGCGACTTGTATCCGAAGGGGAGCTTCTCTTCAAGGAGCATGCCGACATAGTTCCCGGCCGCGAATCCGGCTGCATATATGACATAGCTGTACACGCTTTCGATAGTGGCAAGGGCCTTGCTTATCGCCGTGAGCCAGATGATCACCTCGACAAAGCCGAAAATGGGAGCCACGTACCGGTGGCCGCGGGATATCATGGCGATGCGCAGGGTGCCGATCGATACGTCGATAATACGGGCGAAAAAGATATAGGCCATGGTCGCCAGTTCCGGCTGGGTCATAGAAAACATCCAATGAGCTTGATTATTGGACTTGCTGTAAAACTGCAATAATATTTGAATTTGCTCCGCCGCCTTCGGCGGCGGAGCAAAAATGAATAATTACGAGCGGTTATACAACAGGTCTATTGCGCATCTCAATATTAAATTAATAAAATTCTTGTCAAAATAAATTTCTGGAATAATATGTTTTTATGGATCGATATGGAAGCATTCAAAAATAAATTCCCTTTTAAATTAGGCGCCACCTCTTATGTCCTGTCGGAAGAAGAGGATAATTTGATGGCGAATATCAGGTTTGTCATGGAGCGGTTCGATATGATCCAGCTCCTTTTTATGGGGAGGGATTATCTCCATGAGGTCATGTCGCCGCCCATTATCAGGGAACTGGAAGCGGCTCGCGGAAAAAGCGGCGTGCTTTATACGGTGCACCTCCCGGCCGACCTGGACCTGCTCAATCCGGAGGAGGAGCGCGTCCGCGGATCTATCGGCGTGATCGAGCGGATCATTGCCGAAACCAGGCCTCTCGATATACAGGGATACATCCTCCATCTGGACCGGTTCCTGGATGGATTCGGCCGGGTTGACTTAACCGGTGCGGCATGCCGGGTTTTTCAATCATCCCTTGACATGCTTGCGGATCGGCTGGGGGGCGATGCGCGTAATATTTATATTGAAAACACGACCTATGACCTCACGTATTTTAAGGATATCATAGTGGACCGTCCCTTCCCGATATGCATGGACGCGGGTCACCTGTTTTTTTTCAATCAGGATTATGAAGGGTTTATAAAAATTTTCGGCCGGCGGATCAGGCAGATCCACCTGCACGGCTTCCGCGACGGCAAGGATCATGCGGCTGTGTCGGAGCTTAAAGACGCGGAAATGAGCAAGATCGTCACGTTTCAGAGAAAATTTTCGTGCCCGCTGCTGCTTGAGGTGTTCAATCTGGACGACCTTGAGAAATCGGCCGAGCATCTGGTTAAGCATTTTATAAAATCATGAATTCAGGGCCACCCTGGATTTGTTTTTAAATAATTTCAAATTTTACTAGACATAATAAAATTTATCGTTTTTGTTGACCCGGATAAAATTACTCGATATCATTTTATAACATTACAGGGGGTATTGTTATGAGAAAAATCACGGTTTTAGGAATCGCGGTGCTTTTTTTACTCGGCTTTCTGTTAAAGCCGTCCGAGTCGCGGGCGGTTGAGGCCAAACTCGGCGTCGCCATGATGTACGACTGGTGGGGACCGGCTTTTTTGAAACTGGAACAGGAGAACGCGGCAAAGATATTGTCCACGAACTTAAGCGACAGCCTCGACGGCTCATTCATGCTGGGACCAACCTTCTGGGCGCAGCTCACCGGCAACTGGAGCATGGGACTCACCGCTTTATTCGGCTTAAGCAGGAACCAGTTCGACCATACTTCCATTGCGATTGATATACCGGTATGGACCCTGGTCACCGGTGCCGGTCTTCTCGACAGCTATCTCGACATCGGCTCATCCAAGGTGCGCCGGTACGACATTGACCTGAATTTCGAGCGGGCCATTCACAAGTATTTCAATCTGTTGATCGGGGTCAGGTTCAATTATAATGACGGGGAGAGCGAGCAACAGTTGAGGCTCATAGAAAATCCTTTGGGAATCGGCGCCGCAGGCTTTAACTTGAAGAAAGAGGAGTTCGACGCCTGGTACCTCGGTCCTTCCCTGGGGATCGGGTTCCATATCGAGCCGGTGACAAACTTCACGATAAGCCTGGGCGTGTCAGCTATCGTCCAGTGGGGCAGCTACTATCTTGAGAAGAAGCTCATTTCACCGAATTTGTTCCCATACGTGCTTCCCTATGAATATGACTTAGGCTATTTCTGCATCGGCCTGGACAACAACCTGAGATTCGCCTATCTTATCAGCCCCATACATGTCGAGGTCTGGATCGGCGGCCGCTATATCGTTCTGCCCCACATCTCGGCCGGAGACGACGGCTCGGTTCTTGACCTGAGCTATAAGCAGGGGTGGATCACCGGCGAGGTCGACCACTTCGGCGGCATCACCTTCGGGGCTGCGTATAAGTTTTAATCTTGAATAATAATAGTAATGGCGTATTTCGCGCGCCGAAGGCGCGCGAAATACGCCATTATGAAAAATCAACGATCCGAATTTCTTATATGCGCTTGTTGAGACTGCACAGAGGCGCCTGAACAGCGGTGATGACGGCATGCCTGTTTATTTTAATTATAGATGAATGCGCGCGGTATCAGTATTAGATCTTAGGAGCCGAAACTTGGGGTGATTATTAAGATCCTGAGCTAGAACTAGAACTAGAATTTGTATTAGAGCTGTTTGTTGAGGAATTCTCCTCGGATTTATCTTCATCTTCGTTCAGCTTCCATAGTACGGTAAGGGTATACGTTGGATTATCAACAGTTGGATAATTCGCGGCAAGATTGCCGACCTGTACTATTTTCTGGTCTTGCAGGATGAGTACCTCCAATGCGGACTCCTTAACGGTTTTTGTTACCGTCATAGATATTGATTTTTTATTTTCCAAAAAGGGGATAATTAAGTTTCCGGTGCCGAGCCCTGCCGCAGGGGTATCGTCAGCAATAAGGTCCCAATTAAAGTTCAGGTTTGTACCGGTGCCCCCGGTGCAATTTATTATAATGAAAATTTGATAGCTGCTATCATCGTAAATATCACTGAAATCACAGGACAGAAATGCTGAAAATGATAATAATGAGGTAATAATGAAAATCTTCAAAAATTTTTTTTTATTTATGCTCATTTTGACCAACCTGCTCAGATGATAAATAAATGAATAGATTTCTAAAAAAAATATAGCAATTTTTCAGCATTAATTCCATAAAATTTGTTACTCTATTCATGTTTATCATCGCGGCTTCCCTCATGCTTGGCGAAAAATAAATCCATTATGAAGGCAACGACGAGCGCAGCGGAAAGCAGGCCGCACAGGCCGATCCATATTTCCCGGCTTACATGAAATTTTTCGTAAAATTTTCCGATAAGAACACTGTAGGACAGGAAGCATAACGTAAAAACGGGTATCATTATAAGCTTGGTTTTTTCAATCATTGCCGGACCTCGAATACGGTAGTGAGGAATATAATAATCCAATGATATATTTTGTCAATCAAATCTGGAGGCGTGATTAAATTTTGACTGAAATCGAGGCTTTTTGCGGGAACATCCTAAAAAGTAATTTATAGAGGTTTCCTTATTTTCTTGACAGATAAATCTGATTAGCATATTGAATTGCATCAGAGGAATCTATATGAAATGGCTTGTGCGCTGTTTTATGATCCCGGCTTTGCTTATTCCTTCCGCTCTATTGGCAGCGAAGAATTATAGAATCGTCGTCCTTCCGTTTGATAAGATCAACAAGGAAAAGAATCTTGAGCTGGAGACGCTCTCCATCGGCATCAGCGAAACCCTGTCCGGAGCCTTGTCCAATATAAATAATTTCATCGTTATAGATACGTATCGCGTGAAGAAGTATCTGCTCCAAAATGCCGAGTTCAGCCAGGCGATAGGGGTGATTGAAGACAGGAATATCGAGCGGCTCCGCAAGCTGACGCAGGAAAAGCTGGAAGGCGACTATCTTGTTTATGGGAGCTTCTATAAAATCGGGAATCAAATCAATCTTGATGCAAAGTTTCTTAATGTTGAAACCGGCGCGGTGATTAAAGCCGCATCAGTCCACGGTTTTTATCCGGATAAGATTTTTGAACTGCAGGAGGATCTGGCGAAGAAGCTTACCGGCGCCATTAACGGAACCCTGAACGAGCGTCAAACCGAGAACATGAATGAATTCATAAACTCGACCAGCAATTACCTGGCGTATCAATATTACATTCAGGCCCGCGTGGAGCACCTCAAGTATAATGTTAAAGATTATCCTCAGGCGCTTGCTTTGTATAAAAAGTCATTGGCTAAGGATCCGGGATTCGCCCTCGCATGGGCCGGCATGTGCGAGGTGAACGCACTCTGGGGGTATCAGATAAAATACGCGGGAGGACCATACAAGCCGATGCTTGAGCAGGCGATTACAAACGGGCTGAAGGCGGTTGAGCTGGGGCGGAATCTCTATCAGACGCACCGGGCGTTGAGCCTTGCGTACGCCAACAACGATGATTTCAACAAGGCGCGCGTCGCTATCGAGCAGGGATACGCCCTCAATAACAGGGATCCGGAGATTTTATTTGTTAAGGCCACGGTAACCAATTATGGTTATAAGGAAATGGGAAATCCGGGCACTGAATCCAACAAATATATTATGCAATGCCTGAGCATAAATCCGGAGTTGATTGTCGCCCGATGGTCGCTGGCCTATTCCCTTGCAATTCTGGGGAAGAAGGACGAGGCCCTTACCGAGTATGAGAAAATAGTAAAGATAAACGAGCGGCATGCGCCGAGCCTTCATAATATCGCCCTGATCTATTATGATAAAAAGGATTACCGCAGCACCATACAGTACGCGCTGAAGGCGGTCGCGAGCGATCCTGATACCCCGCAACATTATTACACCCTGGGCCTGGCCTATTACGGAAATAAGAGTTGGGCCGATGCCGAAAAGGCATTGCACGAGGCGATCAAACGCAAGCCGGATTACCCCGACGCCATCTATACTTTAGCGGGCGCCCTTTACCTGCAGGCTCGTTACCGTGAGGCGCGTGATGCATATGCCGGGGTGTTGAAACTCAAGCCGGACTATCCCGAGGCCCGGAAGTGGATGAAGATCTCTGAAGATATGATGAAGGAAAAGTGAGGCTGCACAGCAGCCTTGGAACGGGGGGGATCAAAATCGGCTGCGGGAATCCTTGAGAGATTAAAAAAATTTTTTGTATGAAATTGTATTGACATATGCGGATATTTTGATCTAGTAATAATATAAGTTTGTAACTATTCAGCAAATTTCGTAATTTGGACATTCAATGACATGATGTTAACATAATTTCCCCCGCCGCCTTCGGCTGGCGGGGGAAATTTATATTAACAATATATTATAATGTTCGTTTTTTACAAGATGCTGAATAATAACAAAAATTTTAATAATTTCAGGAGGATAATAGCAGTGAAAAGAACAAGTTTATTAGCATTAATGCTTGCGTTATTGGTCTCATTATTCGCGTCTGATGGATTTTCCTTTATGCTTGGCGGAAAAGAGATGGTGAAGAATGGCTCAGGGAACAGGTCACGGTTCCTCTTTGGCACGCTGTATGTTGCGACCCTGTACGTTCCTGCGAATTTACAGGGCAAGAGCGCCAAGGATATCATCGAGTCTAACGACCCGATGTCCATGGTTTTAGTCATTGAGAGCAAGCTCATTACCAAGGACCGGTTCCTTGAAGCGACAATCGAGGGATTCAACAAAGCCGCTTCCGCTGGATACGCTACCGCCAAGAAGCAGGCATATCTTGATCAATTCAAAAAGATTGAGTTAAAGAAGGGAGATATCCTCACAATGAGCTACGCAGGTGGTGCCGTTGCCACTACATTAAAAGGCGCGGAGTCCAATAAAACCGAGACCCTGGGAACCATAGCGGGCCTTGATTTCAAAAAAGCCCTCTATGCTATCTGGCTCGGGCCCAGCCCGGTGCAGGAGAGCTTGAAGAAAGGCCTTTTGTCCGGTAAATAAGAATCAGCATCTTAGTTGATAGTGCCGTCTTCCCGGCGGCACTATCAGATATTCATTAAATCGAAACCCGCGAAATTATCATACGAGCCCAACGGGGTACAATCAATAAGTATGAGATCGAGATGTACGAAAAATCTCTATATTGCCTGCCCATTATACGCCATTTTAATTATGGGATGCATTAATGCACTGATTAAGAGCCCGATAACCGTCTCAAAGGACGCGTATGATATAACCCTCACCATGCTCACATTCGGTCCTGATCAGTACAATACAGCCGGTGGGTACCGCGAGCCGAAGACTAACAGGAGATTTGCGTGGGCCACGATTTCCATTCACAATAAGCTCCAAACAGAACAGCAGTTGCATCTGGAGAGAATCTTGCTGGTAGCCGGTAAGAAGATGTTCAAGCCCCGCATCATAGATATGGATTCTCCCCTAACCATGAGCGCCAATCCATCGCCGCGGGTCGCACCGGATGAGACCATATCAAGAAAGTTGATTTATGCTGTGCCGGATTCGGTCATCCCCCAAAAGATAGTGTACGAGAAAACAGAGATCATCATTCCTTAAAATAAGAAGCTCAATACAAAATACTGGTGCAGCCATTTCAGTCAAGCCGAAGCAGAATTGTTTTCAGGTACTCCGTCTCGGGGCAGAATATGCTCGTGGGATGATCGCATGGCTGATAATATTTTCCGATGATTGATGCGCCCCGACCCGCATCGGCGAATGCCTCAAAGATCAGCATCTGGAAGAGATCCATGTTTATGAAGCGGGAGCAGGAGCAGGTCAGTATGAGGGAATTTTTCGGGCATGTTGCGGCAATCTGGAGATGGAGATCCTTATAACCGCGGCAGGCGCTTTGTATGGATGCCCGGGTTTTGGCAAGCGCCGGCGGGTCAATAATGACGAGGTTGCTGTCGATACGCCCGCTGCGTAAAAATTCGAACACATCGGCCTTAATGAATCCGGCCGAAGTTTTTGCATGATTCCGATCCATGTTCTTGCGGGCCATCTCAAGGGCGTCGCTTGATGCATCGACCGAGACCGTCTTACGCGCGCCGCCCAGCGCGGCGGCAACGCTGAATCCGCCGGTGTAAGAAAACAAGTTCAGCACATCCGCATCCCGGGCCAGTCTCCTCACCAGCTGGCGGTTATCCCGCTGGTCCAGGTAGAACCCGGTTTTCTGGCCTTCACGCACGTTTACTAAAAAAGACATATCATTTTCGTGCATGACGATCTCAGCAGGGGTCGTTCCGTAAATCTGTTTCTGGACCGGCTTCATGCCTTCAAGGGCTCTCCCCTCATGCTCGCTTCGCTCGTATATGCTCTCAGGCCGCAATAGATCGATCAGGATGGTGACAAGCGTATTCTTCATTCTCTCAATCCCACGGGTGACAGACTGCATGACCAGGTGCCTGGCGTACGAGTCGACGATAAGACCCGGGAGATAATCTCCTTCGGAGAATATAAGCCGGCAAGAGTCAGTATTTTGGAGCAAGAGGCTGCCGGTACGTTTTTCAACTGCAGCATGAATCAACCCGCGAAGGTAATCCGCGTCGACTTTTTGATTGCCGAATGAGAGAAGTCGCACTGCGATGGGGGTTTTGGCGTTATAGTATCCGTATCCGAGATGCATGCCGTTGATGCCGCATACAGATACAATTTCACCCGGGGCGATATCTCGATCTTTTTTCTGAATCGCCCCTGAAAAGATCCAGGGATGACGTCTGATCACCGGCTTTTCTTTATTCTGTTTGAGGTATATTTTTTTCATGATATATGTTTATTTTAATATAAATATACGAACCATGCTCTGTGCGTGGAGGTAACCCAGCATGGTTCATGAATTTTTTATTCTTCGATAACGATGAATGTCAATCTAAATTCGGGAAATAAAAGAGGGTCAGAGTAAAGCGAAGAGTAAAACGAATAATTTTACTCTGACACTGAGGCGCTGTATTTACAAAACGATCTTCTCGGAGGCGATTGGCATCTGGAAGAAAATCGAGCCCCGTTCGTCAAAAAGATCAGTGGAATCGGTTGTGAAAAACCTGACGGATCCGGTTTTGCTGCATCCGGCATCAATTTCAGGATGACGGTACAGATAGTTGGTAAGACTTTCGGCTACGATCTGATCCTGAGGGATTATGGTCACCTGCGGGGGAGTGAATTTTCGTATCGTGTCGATCAGCAGCGGGTAATGCGTACAGCCCAGCAGGATGGCGTCTATTTTCGGATCATCAGCGAGCAGCTGTTGGATATTTTTTTTTACAAAATAATCCGTACCCGGATTGTTTGTCTCGTTATTCTCAACCAGCGGGACCCACAAGGGGCAGGCTTCCTGAACGACTACGAAATCATGAAACAGTTTGTGTATTTCCAGAAGATATGAGTTTGATGATACGGTTCCCACCGTGCCGAGAATTCCAATATGTTTTGTTTTCGTGACCGATCCTAATATCTCAACTGTCGGCCTTATCACGCCGAGAACTCTCCGGCATGGATCGATTTCAGGCAGGTTTTTTTGCTGGATCGTTCTGAGCGCTTTTGACGATGCGGTATTGCAGGCTATGATGACCAGGCGACAGCCCATCTGGAAAAGCTTCAGAACCGCCTCCAGCGTGTATGAATACACGGTTTCATAGGAGCGGCCGCCATAGGGGGTCCGTGCGTTGTCGCCGAGGTAGATAAAATCGCGGTCCGGCAGTTTTTTGACGAATTCTTTCAGGATGGTCAGACCGCCGTAACCTGAGTCAAATACACCGATCGGTTGTAGGCTTGTATCAATCATGGTAACATCTCGTAAAATATGCTTTCACAGAACGGATCATATGCCGGATGTCAAGAATTAAAGGCTTAGTTCAGCACAAACTCTCCCGTGCCTAATAATTGCCCTCCTGCCGTCCACACCTCGATACAATATATCCCCGGTCCCTCCCGGATGATGTGGCGTGACCAGGTGCCGAAACCCTCCTTTCTCCCTCCATGGATTTCTTTTAATGATACTGTAAAGAGCTTCCTGCTATTATGGTACCAGACGTGATTTATCCTCTCCGACAGTCCCCGCGGAGCGAATATCGACGTGTAGAAATATACTTCATGAGCCACATCTGTATTGATAGTCGTAAAAGGATACTGCGCTCTGAAATCTGCAATCTCCAGGCAGGCGGCCGAGTGGGTCAGTTTCAGCGGCGATGGCGGGATAATACTCCTTCCGAACCAGAGCAATGCAAACAGAAGGCCGGTGCTCAGGAGAAAAATGAGCGTATTCTTTTTATTCTTGAGCAGATATATATGCGGGTATACGAACAGCACGACGGCAAGACTTGAGATGCTGCCGGATATGAGCAGGCTCCATATATTCCGCATGCCAAAAAGCACGGGGAAGAGAAAATTGAGCACGCAGAAGAAGGTGAGGGCGTAGAACAGTGAACTCCGCAAGGAGTGCTTCATGATCCAGCGCTGATACAGCGAGAACCAGCCGGAGATCACGGTGAGACCGATAATTATCGGCGCGAAGAGCATGTTTCTGGACGGCACGGTCATAGATTCAATGTAGAAAGGGAGCACGAACAGGAGCATATTGTTCAAAAGGAAGAGGAGGGCTGCGTCCCAGAATCTGCTTAATATTTTTTTTGAGTTTTTCATCAGATAGAGACGGAAGGTAATATAAAAAAAGGCGAAGATCAATGAAACGATGACCACCGGAACGTATTCAAATCCCCGCTTCAGCATGAAGATACAGAGGAGGCTTGTGACGAGCGCAAACAGGGGCTGGAGCTGCATGAGGCGCACCAGCCCCACCGGCATATCCATGAAGAGGATGCGCAGGTATTGGATCGGTCCGGAAGCCTCCGGCATCAGGTTTTTCCGCGACGGTATGCCTTCCATGTAATAGGTGATGATCTTTTTCAGCATAAATTGTATTTGATCCTCGTTATCGGTTTTTTCCCTACACCGCAAACTTGCTATTCCTCATTTACCGGTTCCGGATGGACCATGATATCCGCGTTAGGGATCATCTCCTGTACGGCTTTCTCGATTTTCATGGTGAGTTCATGCGCTCTCTTGAGGGTCTGTCCCCCGTCGGTGAGGATATGGACATCGATAAAAATCTGGGGTCCTGAATACCGGACCCGGATATTATGGCAGTTGATCACGCCTGGTTGGGCCTCCACTATTTTTTTGATCTTTCGATACAGACCGCGCGGGGCGGCGTCTACGAGCGCCTGAACGGTACGGGCTCCGAGCCGTATGCTCACGTATATTACGATTACTGCAACGATCAGGGCAGCGAGGGCGTCGGCCTTTTCAAGCGCGAACAGTCCCGGGTTCAATTCGGCGATTTTCACACAGATAAGGCCGAAGATAACCACGCCCGAGCTCCAGATATCCGTGCTGAAGTGGAGTGCGTCCGCCTCAAGGGCCTGGCTCCGGTGTTTCCGGGCGGCCCGATATAACACCCTGGATCGCGAATAGTCAACTGCTATGGAAACGGCCATTACGATAAATGACCATGCCGTTGCCTCAACGGCAACGGTCTTAAAGAAGAGCCGTTGGATCGCCTCGTAGATGATCCAGACGCAGGTGACCAGCAGGAGCAGCGTCTCAAACAGCGCTGAGATGTTTTCCACTTTACCGTGTCCATACAGATGACTGCTGTCTGCCGGAATTACGGATATGCGTATGGCGAAAAAGGTGATTATCGCCGCGATGAGGTCAAGCGCGGAATGGGCCGCTTCCGCCAATATGCCGAGGCTTCCGGTGGATACGCCCACAATGATCTTGAAGGCAGTAAGACCGACCGCGGCAATTACCGATGAGAGTGCAGCCGTTCGCTTTTCACGCCTGGCAAGAATGTCAATATCGGAATCCATGTCTGTTGTTTAGGTTAAAAACATTATTCTTGCCAAGAGTAAACTAGCCTTCTTTTTTCGGCGGCACGAGCAGGGACAGTATAATAGATACGGCCAAAATACCGCCGACCACCGGAAGCGCAATAGACACGGGAATTTTATAGAAATCGGTAATGAGCATCTTAACCCCGACAAAGACCAGGATGGCGGAAAGGCCGTAATTCAGGTAGGCGAAAAGGCGCATGATCCCTGATACGGCAAAATAAAGTGCTCTGAGCCCCAAGATGGCGAACACATTAGAGGTAAAAACAATGAATGGATGGACCGTGATGGACAAAATCGCGGGTATGGAGTCCAGCGCGAAAACGATATCCGTAGTTTCAATGACTATAAGCGCTATGAGCAGCGGGGTCGCCGCGATCCTTCCGGCTTTTTTTATAAAGAATTTTTCCCCCTTATATTTGGTTTCCACAGGGAAAAATTTTTTAAAAATTCGGAGCACTGGATTTTTCTCTGGCTTAGGTTCTGGTTCTTTCTTGAAGGCCATCCTTATGCCAATGTACACGAGAAAAGCGCCCAGCAGGTAAATGGCCCAGTGAAGCTCCTGTATTAAGGCGACGCCGGCGAAAATGAAGGCTGCACGCATGACAATAGCGCCCAGGATCCCCCAGAAAAGAATCTTGTGCTGGTATTTGGCTGGAATTTTGAAAAACGAGAATATAATGATGAATACAAATATGTTGTCGACGCTTAATGACTTTTCAATCAGGTAGCCGGTGAGGAATTCAAGGGCGTAATTGAAGCCCATGTGGAAATATATGCCGACATTGAAGATCAAAGACAGGACAATCCAGAACAGGGTCCAGAGAAGGGCCTCCTTGATGCTTATCTCACGGTTTTTCTTCTGGAGCACCATCATGTCCAGAACAAGCATAGCGATGATAAAAATGATAAATCCGATCCAGAGCAGCGCCTGTTTCATAGAGGGAATCCTTGAGTTATTATATGCCGGATGATGATTTCGAAGCGTTCGAACTCATTCTGACGATGCCGTATAGAATCGGCACGACCGAGATGATAATGATAGCAATGACAACCAAAAAGAAGTATTTTTTTACGAAAGGGAGATTCCCGAAAAAAAAGCCGGAGAGAACAAAAATGCACGGCCAGATAATACCGCCGAATATATCATAGGCGATAAAATGGAGATACCGCATCCTGCCGATGCCTGCCACGAAAGGCATGAAGGTTCGGATGATAGGGACGAAACGCGCCAGAACGACCGTCTTACCGCCGTGTTTTTCGTAAAACTCATGCGTGCGCTCAAGGTGCTTTTTATTGAACAGCCGCACGCTCTCCTTGTGGAAGATTTTCGGGCCCACCCGGTGACCTATCCAGTAATTGACATTATCGCCGACGATTGCCGCTGTCGCGAAGGTGACGATCACCAGCTGTACATCGAAGGAGCCGACGGCTGCCAGGGCTCCTGCTGCAAAGAGGAGCGAATCGCCGGGGAGAAAGGGAGTGACTACAAAGCCGGTTTCGCAGAAGACAATCACAAAAAGAATCAGATATGACCAGGCTCCGAAGTCCTGTATGATGATGTTCAGATATTTGTCGATATGGAGGATTATATCGATCAGTTGTACTGCTATTTCCAACCGGCCTTCCCTTTTCCCCGCCAGCTAACTTCTGCCCGCACCTCCCTGTGTAAGATAAGGAGATACGGGGCTTGAAGAGATATGGGGATGATTTTATTTAAACCAGGTTTTATGGAACAAATTCCGTGAAACGCTATGGAATTGAGGCTCATTTGTCAAGACATAAAGAAGATATTTTATACCGTCTGAAGCCGCGGTGATTTTCATCTATGAGACTTAATACTCGTGATGAATATATTTTTTTATCATGAAATAGCCGGTCGACTTTTCGAGAATGCAGGCGTTTTTGAAGCTCACATTAATCGTCTTATTCTTGAATCCGGCCAGGTCGTGGGTGAGTAAATCCACCAGCAACGAGATCGTCGTCGAATCGATCGTGCAGTTATTGCTCATGTTGATCACGATCTCATCCCCTGTGGAAAAAGTAATATTTTCAAAGCCGTTCCGTATGGCGTGTCGGATTATTTTCGCCACCTCACTCTGGTTCTTGCTTTCGCATCTTCCGATTATGTAAAATTGTTTTGACGAAAGGTTCATGAGGGATTTGTTTTTTTCAATGTTCACCGGCTTGTTATTGACATATGCTTTTTTATCATCAACCGGGAATATAACCATGGCCGCCGGCTGGGCGCTGTCCGGTGATTCTGATTTTAATTGAGTTGGAGACTTCACATCATTATTCTGGTTGGATGTCCGTACTTGCCGTAAACCCGCGCTCTGACGTAAAAGATCCGCCACTGTTTTATCCAGCTCTTGATGTACACGCTCGACCGGAAGAACTTTCAGATTGAAAATCCGTTTGAATTGGTCTGAATCCCTTCGGATGCTCAACATCATATTGTTGATATCTTCATTTGTGGTTTCCAGAATATCCAGAATCTTCACCGGATCGTTTTCCAATTTTCGCACCTCCGGCAGATCTTCGGTATCCGCCAGGAAGATAAAATTCGCGGACAAATTATCAAATTCAGCCTTGCGCGACAGTATTATGTATGATATGAAAAATGTCCTCACCAGTTTTCTCTTGTCAGGATCCGGGAGCGAGTCTGAACCGAGATCAACACGGTAATCGAGCAGAATAAGGGCTGGAGGCCCCCAGTCATTTATAAGGCGGTTGAAGGCTTTTCTGATAAAAACGGTGTTTCTGGTCTCGGCTATTGCTTTTTTAATTACCTTGATTGAATGCAGGCTCTCATACTCCGTGTGAATGGTCATGCCGTATTTGCCGATCACGGATTTGACCGGAGGGATAATGCCCGTGTGTGCCGTGATCAATAAGGCTCTTTTTTTGTCAGAGGATTGTGATTCCATAATATGGATTAAAATACTCGGCGATTACCGGTGCGCGCTCTATGAATTGATTTGCGACGGTATCATACAACGCGTCTATAGAACAGAAAAAATATTAGGCTTGTTGCATAGTGATGTCCTCATAAAGCAGCGTCAAGTGAAAAAGAATGAATTCACTATTCGGATGGTTTCTTTTTAATAATTTAAACTTGACAAGTTTATGTCTTCACCGAGATAGTTCGCAAATTCAGTTCGTGATTCCTTCATGCCGATTTATGCATGGATGCGGCGGGAAAGGCCCTGTTGTCGAATCGGCACCCTGTATGGAAAATTATGTTTTTGAGTGATTATAAGACATTGATGATGAGCAACCGGAAACTCGCAGTTCGGGCGGTATCCCTGACCCTTATTCTTGCTCTCTACTTCATCGGCTGGCATTACACCAGCCTTGTCTTCAACGGCTCTTATTCGGTAATCGATGTTTCAGCTCAATTCATGGCCAGAGTATTCTGGTATCTTTCTCTCAGCGTCATAATTTCAAGCCTCATATGCGCGGTTCTGATGATTCTAAAAAAACGGATTATGAGGAAGATTTTTATCGGCGCCGTGATGATACTATTTTCCGGATCGGAAATAATCCGGATTTTCGACTGGGGGGCTCTCTACTTCGGCGGGAATCATATAGACGGCAACTTCTGGGCCCATGCTTTTTATGCTGACGGGCTCGTCTACTTGGTAACCAAACAGGCGCTCGTGCTCTACGCCGCAGCCGGGCTTTTTTTCGGGGCTATCTACTTTATACTTAAGCAATTATCATCTTTGACGAATCATGAAGGGCGGTTGTGAAAGCAAAGCTGGTTGTAATTATCCTTATCATCAACTGCACAGCGGCGCTTTCCCTTTGGGGTTTTTTTCGTGCTTCAATCTCGCTGGGAGAATGGAGGCGGGATATAAAGACCAGGAACAACCTTGCGGCCCAAGCCGCGAGGGGAGATAAGGCCGCCGGCATTCACCTCGATAAAGGGATTCTGGGAGACAGAAAAAAGTTTGAATCCGCGCTTGAATCCCTTAAGGAGAAATACCGTAAGATAACCGCAGCCGATTCCCTGGTTTATTTAAAGATCCCGGAAGCCGAGTTTCTTAAATCCTTCATCTCCTATTTCTTCCTGTTGAATAACGCAGGCGGCGATGAAGTTGTTTTGGATGACGAAATCGTCAATAAATTCAGGAATCAGGGTATACTCCTCTATTCAATGGATAAAAGATATCCTTTCATGAAAAAAAGCATATACCTGGAGCCGAGGCATAAAACCCGCAACAAACCCGAAGTCAGGGTCGGCACCAACGTCATCATTATTTTTTTTGAATCCCTGTCGAAATTTTTCCTCAGGGATGACGTGTACGGGATCAAGGGACTCACGCCCAATATCAAGGACATGCAGCAACACTCTTATTCCTTTTCCAATATGTATAATGCGGCATTCCCGACCGTCAAGGGCCTTATCGCTGCGCTCGGATCGAGCAGCTATCTGCTGGATGAAAACATCGGCGGAACCAGGATACGGATACCATGCCGGTTCCTGTTTCTCTCCAGTATCTTGAAGTCATTGGATTATACTACCACCCATATCCAGGCAGGGAGCGAGCGGTTCATCGGTATGAAGACCTTTTTCACCGAAAGGGAGGGTTACGATAATTTTTATGGAAGCGAAAGCCTCGCGCTGAAGAATATAGGACACCTGGCTGAGGGATTCGGGGTTGACGACACGGCGCTGTTTAACTATGTTGTCGACTGGCTTGAAGATTATTCTTCAAACAAGCCGTTTCTGCTCACTGTCTCGACCATCAACATGCACCCCCCGTTCAAGATCACCGACCGGAATCCCGATGCCGGTGACAATGATTTACTGAACAGCCTTTACTCGACCGACAAGGCATTCGGAAGATTCTGGAGTTATTTCAAAAAATCAAAATTACGGAACAATACCCTGGTGATTGTCACCGCTGATCACGCCATGGGAAACAACAAGGATTATATAGCCTTCGCCAATAAATACCGGAGCTATTTTAAGCCTTTTTTTGACCTCATCCCCTGTTTTGTTTACTTTCCCGGCGGCGCGTGGGCCGGCAAAAGCAATGACACGGCCTGCCTGAATCTGGATATCGTGCCCACGCTTCTGGACATGATGAATCTTGATCTGCCCAACCCCTTTATCGGGCTTCCCATTTTTTCCGGAAGACAGTATTACGAGCGGGGAAGCGGGTCAATCTTCGATGTGAAGATTGATCTTGATGAAAAGCGGTTGGAAGGGGAGAGAAAAGTCCTCGGTTTTTATTTCCATCTGTACCGGACTGACCGAATAATTCCCCCCGATTATAAAGTGAGATTTAATTAGATGAAAAAGCCGCTGTTGCGTCGAGCGGCTCCCATGACCGTCGGATCACTATTCCAGGTAACGCTTTAATGCCTCGGGGATGATGATGTCCCCTTTTTCAGTTTGATAGTTCTCCATGACAGCCGCAAGCGTCCTGCCTGCAGCGAGGCCGGAGCCGTTTAAGGTGTGCAGATATTCCGGCTTCCGGCCCTGTTCTTTCCGGTAGCGGATTTTGGCCCTGCGCGCCTGGTAATCCATGAAATTCGAGCATGAGGATATCTCCAGATACCGGTCCATGCCCGGCATCCACACCTCGATGTCATAGGTTTTCGACGACGAGGCCGAGGTATCGCCGCTGCAGAGAAGTACCACCCGGTAGTGGAGATTGAGGCGCTTCAAAACCTCTTCCGCGTCTCCGGTGAGCTTTTCCAGCTCGTCAAACGATGTTTCAGGACGCACGAACTTCACCAGCTCAACCTTCTGGAATTGGTGAACCCGCACGAGCCCCCGCGTGTCTTTGCCTGCGGCCCCGGCCTCGCGCCGGAAACAGGCAGACTGCATGGTCACCCTGACGGGGAGGCTAGAAGATTCCAGTATCTCGTCCCGGTAGATGTTGGTGAGCGTCACCTCGGCAGTGGGTATGAGCGAGAGGCCGTCCCGCTCGATGCGATAGTATTCGTCGCGGAACTTGGGGTACTGGCCGGTGCCGGTCATGCTCTCGTCGTTTACCATAAAGGGGCCGAATATCTCGGTGTAGCCGTGCTCCCTGGTGTGAAGGTCGAGCATGAAGTTTATGATAGCCCGCTCTAATCGAGCGGCCAGGCCGCGGTAAAGGTAAAACCGGGCGCCGGCGATTTTAACGCCCCGCTCGAAGTCGAGGATTCCCCGGTCAACGCCCAGATCATAGTGGGGCTTCGGTTTGAAGGAAAAATGCGGCTTTTCGCCCCACGTCCGCACAATCCGGTTATCTTTCTCATCGGTGCCTTCCGGCACTGATTCATGAAGGATGTTCGGTACGGATAGGTGGAGGTCGGTGTATTCCTGCTCAAGAGAGGCCAGTTTCTCGCTGTACTGCTTAATTTCCTCCGACAAGCCTTGAACCTGCTTCATAAGTTCGTTGGCATCAAGGCCCTTTGATTTGCTTTGCCCGATTTCTTTGGAGAGCCGGTTCCGTTTCTCCCGCAGCTCGTCGGATTTCTGAAGCAAGGTGCGGCGCTCCTCGTCGATTGCCTTAAGGCGATCCAGATCGACGGCTGTTTCCATGTTTCTTTTTTTGAGGAGCAGCTTCAGGCCCTCGATATCTTCTTTGATGAATTTGGGATCTATCATATAAAAAAATCTGGTCAGGGGCGGAATCGAACCGTCGACACGCGGATTTTCAGTCCGCTGCTCTACCGACTGAGCTACCTGACCACTTTGAAACGTTACACGAATAATATATATGACTAAATTGTCAATTATAAAAAAACTCCTGTATCTCGAAGGCGAGGATGGCATCCTCGCCTTCGAGATACTTCAATTCGTGCATGCCGTTATTTCCCTTCAACCCTTCGTATTGCCTCGAGCCATGATCGGGTGCACCTTTCAAGCCCCTTGTTCGACAGATGGACCTGCTCCCACTCATTTGTTTTATCCCGGTACAGGCGGTCGTTATCCGGGCCTGCGTAAATCCTGTTCTTCGGACCAGCCAGCTCGCGCTGGGCTTCCTGGATATCCCGGTTAAAGCCTGCGCCGTTATATGTTGAGACCGCCACGTATATCGGGGCGTCGACCCCGAGGCTCCGGATGCTGCCGAGCATTTCCAGAAAGTTTTTTTTATAATTTTTTTTATTCTCTTCATTTCCGCTTGTATTTTTTTCCGACCCGCCCTGAACCCAGAACAGGTGGGTGATCGTGAAGCCGTTTGACTGCGCTTCCCTGACCGCGTCGACGATCCGGGAATGAAGGTACCCTCTCGCCGTCCACTGTTCAATGGTCGTTGATCCCACGCCGATGGGAATGATCATAACCTTGTCGTACAGGCCGCGCTGTATGAGCAGGTCGCCCAGCCTGGACCACACGCTTCCCCGGTCGCCGGTCGCCCCCAGGAGCGGGTCTTCCGCCCTGTAGCAGCGGCCGTTAAAAAAATTAAAGACCGGATATTTCGGCCTATACAGGGTTTCACCATGATTTCCTGAGTTGGACTGTCCAAAGGCCAGCGCCACCATCATTCGGCGGGATTTAATACCGGCACAGGGGAGCGGCACTCGCGAAGACATATCCGAATAGCCGATCGATCCGGGGAAGAGATGATTTTTGAGATTCAGGAGCAGGGGGAAAGGCTGGAGGAGGTACTTATGCGACGCAAGTCCGTATAGGTATGATGCGGTGACCGCAAAAGCAAACATGCCGGTAAACAGTATCTTTTTCATGATTCATTCGATCCGCTTTGCTCTCCGTTTTTTCAGAGGATAAACGGTATCGTTCGGATCGACCGATTCAAGGTCAGCCATCCTCTGCGGTTCCGCATATGCTATGAGCGTATTGGCCTCTTTGACCGTGAATATGATCTTTGTGCGGAGTTTATTCCCCGGCCCGGCATTGCTTCTGAATTTATATATCACGAGCTTTTCGCCGGCGCCTATGCCGTCGAAGAGCCCGAGGTTTGTTATAATGCCGGACTCGCTCGTTTTGAGCACCCTTCCTTTGAAGGGGATCATGTCAAACACCCGTTTGGCAGTGCGCAGGCTAAGGTTAGGCAGGCTCTCCTTTCCCGATTCGTCGACCGTAAATTGCCCGATGATGAATCCCTTGTTATAATCCATAAGGCGGCAATCAAGAGAGATATAGCCGGCGGTTTCGTAATAGGTGCCGTACAGGATATGATCAATCGGCTCCAGCTCCCCCGTCTTGATTTTTGATGCAATGGCTTCAAGGGTATCATCCAGATGCCCGCCGCCGCAGGTCAAGCCGCATTTAACAGAGGATCTGGCTCGTGCGCCCACCGGGCGCATCCTGCCGAACTGGCCGAGGACAAAGGTCACGTGGTTTGCGGCGACCTCGCCCGCGTCAGGGTGGGGGCTTATGCCGCCGGAAGGATCGAAGTTAAGGACCAGGATCCTCGGCACGTCCCGCTGCGGCTCCTCGCTTGAGTAGCCTTCGCGGTGATACAGCTGATCCCGCCGCCTCATTATGGCCACGCTGAGCCGCTCCTGAAAGGTCTTGTCTGGATTGAGCCGTACGATTTCTTTCAATTCTTCCATGAAGAACCTGTTGAAGCCCTGGCTGTTGTAGTAGTCCATAAGGAGCTCCCGTGCCCCGGTGTTCAAGGGATTCAGGAGGAGGGTTCTTCGTAGATACATGATCGCCTGGTCGGGAAAGTCCTTCTTCATCCTGCTTGCAGCCATGCCGTAATTATCCTTGCTGAGCCTCACCCGCTCGGGGTTTCCGATCTTAAAGTCCCGGAATACCAGAAAATCCTCAAGCCTGATCCTCGTGATGGAGTCGGCAGGGTCTTTGCCCAGGGCTCTTTCGTATTCGGCCAGCGCGTCCTCCCGGTTGCCGGCCTGATCGTGCGCCACGGCGAGGCTGTAGAGGAGCGTGCCGTTCTCCATTCCCGTGGGGGCGGTTTTGAAATAATCGGCGGCGCTGTCGTATTTTTTTTCCATCAGGGAAATGTATCCCATGGCCCTGTTGGCGCGGTAGCTCTCCGGCTGGATTGAAATCGCGTTGGCGAGCGCCTCCTTTGCCTCATCCAGCAGGTCCCGGTCTTCGGTAATCATGAAATCGCGGAGAAGAACCTCGCCGTAGACGGTGTATCCCCGTGACGATTCGCTGTTGGAATCTATGGCCTTTTCAATGTAGGCGCGCGCCTGTTTAAGCCGGTTTTCGCTGCTCTTGATCTCAGCCAGAAGAAGGAGCGAGCCATAATGGTATGGATTAATTCTGAGGATTGTCTCGAGAGCTCTCTGTGCCCATATTTTTTTGCCGAGACTGTAGTACACATACGCTCTTCCGTAGCGCGCTTCGAGGTTTTGTTCCGACAGCTTTTGGGCCCGGTCGAAATATTTCAGGGCGCCGGTATAGTTGCCCATGGCGGTCAGGACCTTTCCCAGGCCGACGAAGGATTCCACCGATTTTTTATCAATGGCAAGGGCTGCGGTGAAAAGATCGTACGCCTGTTCGAAGGCTTCCACTTCCAGATATGCCTTGCCGAGCCCTATGAGAGCTTCCTTGAACTTCGGGTTGACGGCAAGGGCGTTCTTGAAGCTGGAGATAGCCGTGCGGTAATTTTCCCTGCCCAGGTGATTCCACCCTTCTTTATTATAGGATATGGCGTTGTTGCTCTGGCCGGCGCTGGTGAAAAGTATCCCGGTGGTGATGAGCGCCAGGATGGCGGCAATCGCCACCGGTTTGCGCGAAGGTTTCATATACGGTCGGGGTCTCATGTCGTTATTCAGGGTGTCGATCCGTATCATACGCCTACAGTTTGATAATAAAGTCAAGAGAAATATGTCTCATCTGTTGTCGGCTGATTCCGCCTGGCGGACGGAAGCCCGCCAAAAACAGTTGACAAATATTCTTAATTTTAAATTAGATTCTTGAATAACAGGGGACAACGATGTATCCGATAATCTTCAGCTATAAATTCATCAACATCGGCACATACGGCCTTATGCTCGGCCTGGCCTTTTATCTGGCTTTTTTACTCACTGAGCGGGAATTGAAGCTTAGGGGCAAAGATCCGGAGCTTGCATACAAGCTCCTTCTCGTCATCATCCCGAGCGCGATCGTGGGCGCAAAGATCTTCCATATTTTTGAGAACTGGAGTGAATTCATGCGGGATCCCAAAGCCATGATATTCTCCGGCGCCGGCCTGTCCGTATACGGCGGCTTTATTCTCGCCTTTCTTCTGACAATGATCCTTATAAAAAAGAACAGGGAAAACATCCTTGAGATATTCGATCTCACCGCGCCGGCCATGGCGCTGGGATACGGCATCGGCAGGATAGGGTGTCATGTTTCGGGCGACGGATGTTACGGCATCCCGACATCTTCCTTTCTGGGGACTGCATATCCGAACGGGATCGTGCCCACGAGCGCTGCCGTCTATCCGGCCCCCCTGTTCGAATCATTCGTCTCTCTCCTTTTTTTCGCCTTTCTGATGAAGCTGCGGAAAAGGGAGATGCCGACGGGGAAGATTTTTTTTATCTATCTTATCCTGAACGGGACCGCGCGCTTCCTGATTGAGTTCATAAGGCTGAATCCGAAGGAGCTCTTCGGACTCACGCAGGCCCAGATCGTGGCCGTGCTCTTCATCCTTACCGGCGCCCTTGGTTGGTTCATGGTGGAGAGGAGGCCGCACAAAGCCGCCTAGCTGTTTACGGGTATCGCCATTGATTACAATCGTCGATGATTAAAGACACTTCCCGGATTTTCATCGCCGCATTTTTGCGGACCCGCTGACGCCGAGCATCCTAGCCGGCGCACTTCTTATCATCATATCGCTGATCGGCGTAAGCGGGATTTTAGATAAAAAAAGAGGTTGGATTTGCGAATTTATAACACGAAGGCGAGGATGCGCATCCACGCCCTCGCGTTATTTAATATTGTATTTCTTCTTGAATTTTTCCACCCGGCCGGCGGTATCGATGATCTTCTGCTTCTTGGTGTAGAACGGATGGCAGTTTGAACAGATCTCTACATGAAGGTTCCTGGCCGTGGATTTGGTCTTGATCTCGTTGCCGCAGGCGCACTTGATGACCGCGTCCACGTATTCCGGATGTATGTTCGGTTTCATTGAAGACTCCTCAATCTTACGAATTCATGGCTTTGAAAAACGCCTTGTTGTTCTTGGTGGATTTCATTTTCTCCACGAGAAGCTCCATGGCCTCGGTGGCGCTCATGGATGAGAGCGCTTTTCTTAAGACCCATAATTTATTCAGCTCTTCTTCGTCAAGCAATAATTCCTCTTTTCTGGTTCCGGATTTGTTTATGTCCATCGCGGGGAATATTCGCCGGTCCACCAGCTTGCGGTCGAGAAGCAGCTCGCTGTTGCCGGTTCCCTTGAACTCCTCGAAGATGACTTCGTCCATCCGCGAGCCGGTGTCGATGAGCGCGGTGGCCAGTATCGTGAGGCTTCCTCCCTCCTCGATATTCCGGGCTGCGCCGAAGAACCGTTTCGGCCGGTGCAGGGCGTTGGAGTCAACGCCGCCGGAGAGGATCTTGCCGCTGGTGGGAACAACCTGGTTGTAGGCGCGGGCAAGGCGGGTGATTGAATCAAGGAGTATGACCACATCCATCTTATGCTCTACGAGGCGCTTCGCCTTCTCGAGCACCATCTCAACGACCTGGACATGGCGGCTTGCGGGCTCATCAAAGGTGGAGGATATTACCTCACCCTTGACCGAGCGCTGCATATCCGTCACCTCTTCCGGCCTCTCGTCGATCAGAAGCACGATCAGGTATATCTCCGGATGGTTGGTGGTTATTGAGTTGGCTATCTTCTGCAAGAGGATCGTCTTTCCGGTCCTCGGCGGCGCGACGATGAGCGCGCGCTGCCCTTTGCCGATGGGCGTCATGAGATTCACGATGCGCATGTCAATATTCTCGGTAAGCGTCTCCAGATTGATCCGCTCCATGGGATACAGGGGAGTGAGGTTGTCGAAGAAAACCCGCTTTTGGAGATTCTCCGGATTCTCGAAGTTCACCGCCTCGATCCGAAGCAGGGCGAAAAACCGCTCATTGTCCTTGGGCGGCCGGATCTGGCCCGCTATCGTGTCGCCGGTTTTCAGGCCGAAAAGTCGGATCTGCGACGGGGACACGTATATATCGTCGGGGCCGGGCAGATAGTTGTAGTTCGGCGATCGTAAGAACCCGTATCCGTCGGAGAGTATTTCAAGAACGCCGCTTGAAAATATGAGCCCCTTCTGCTCGGTTTGCGATTTGAGTATTTCCAGGATCAGATCCTGTTTTTTCAGCCCGTAGACCCGCTCAAGTCCCATATCCTTTGCCAGGCTTACCAATTCATTGATTTTTTTGGATTTAAGCTCGGCAAGATCAAGCCACGTCTCCGAGGTTGTTTTGCCGTTTCCATTCGCGACCGCGGCTTGCTGGCCGGAATTGTTTCCCGTTGAACTGGCTTCGTTCGTTTCAGTCCCGCTGTTCAGATTATTCTCTGATCTGTTATTGGACTTCGCAGATTCAGTCATTCGTGCCATAATTTATCCTTATTTGAAATTTAAATTAATTTGATTACAAAAAAACGAGATATTAGTCATGTATGTTATTGCAGGATTATCTAATGCCTCTAAATGCTTAAAACCTGAATACAGGGAAAAATACCTAAGATGACATGGAGGTGCTGAGTTAACTCAGCCACGGACAATGTACGAACTGACGGATTCACGTCAAGAAAATTATCGATTGAAACTTAAGTGAATATAATAAAAAAATTATGTCCTTTCAAGTTTTTTTTAAATTTTTTTAACCCATTAGACCTGTTGCTAATCTCAATGATCACTGAAATTTACCCCGCCGCCGTAGGCGGCGGGGTAAATTTCAATTATAATTGGTTTATGCAACAATTCTATTGTTAAATCTGTATCCCGTGCTTCTTCATTTTTTGGGTGAGGGACTTGCGGCCTATCTTGAGCGATTGCGCCGCAGCCGCCGGATCCTTTTTATCTTTAAGAAGGTCCACGAGTACCAGGCGCTCGACCGCGGCCATGATCTCTTCCAGGGATTTGGAGCGGATGTCCACCCCGGGGATGAGCGATCCGCCTTTTTCATCCGATTCACTGCTGCAGTACAGGAGAAATCCCACCTTTTTGCGCTTGCTCATCAAGGGTATCTTCTCATAATGAATCTTCAGATCCCGGTTGTAGAATATGAGCCCGTCGCTTCTTTTATCTGAAAGAGGCTCGTTTTTGTCGACGTCGCGTATCGCCTGCTCCACAAACTCGACATCCACGTCCTTTTTGAACTGCTTCCGAAAGGCCTCCTCGAAATGGCCGTTGTAAAAGATGGTCTTGCCGGAAGAGTTCACCGCGTAGAGCGGACGCGGTATATGCTCGAGAATCAGGAATATCATCCATTCCAGTACCTGATCCTCCTTCTGCTGCGTCACCTCCTTTTCAGAAGCGGAGCGCGCACGCTCCGGCATCTCCACGGCGGTAAAGAGCTCGAGCCTCGACCAGTTCCCTTGAGTCTCTCCGAATATGTTTATGACGATGAACTCCTTGACGCCGCCGTAGGGGAGGAGCTCGTCGAAGGTCATCTTCCGGGCGAGCCTGGTGACAAAATCGTCCGTCCGGAGGCTTTGGGCGCGCGCGATGTCCGAGAGCTCGGATACGACATCATCCTTGTGCAAAATGCCGATGAGGGCGCCGCGCTTCGAAACCACCGGGATTATCGGGACGTTGTTGGCGTAAAAGATGCGGACGATATCCTCCGGACGCCTGTTGCCGGGAGCATACGGGTTCTCTTCAAAGGAGCGCTCCTGATCCGCGGGGTGGCTTTTTATCTCTTTCATTGGAACCCCAGAACATCATACATCGAGTACAGGCCGGCAGGCCTTCCGTCAAGAAACTCGATTGCCGCAACCGCTCCCTTGGCATAGGTATCCCTGCTTGAGGCCCGGTGCGTAAGCTCGATCCGCTCGCCGATGCCGGTGAAGAACACCGTGTGCTCGCCCACGATATCGCCGCCCCGCATCGCCAGCACTCCGATCTCATTTTGCTTCCGCTCGCCGGTGAGCCCCCGGCGGCCGAAGACCTCTTCGGCGGAGCTCAGAGACTTCATGCCGGCCTTGACTATTTCCACAAGCCTTTTGGCGGTTCCCGACGGCGCATCTTTTTTGAAGCGGTGATGGGCCTCGAATATCTCCACGTCGTAATCTGCGGAAAGCGCGCCGGCCGCTATCTCCGTGAGCTTGAACAGGAGGTTCACTCCCAGCGACATGTTGGGGGACAAAAGAACGGGGATCTCCCGGCCGGCGCCTTCGATCCCTTTTTTTTCGTCAGGGGAAAATCCGGTTGTGCCGATCACCAGGGGCTTTTTCCTCACGCGGGCGGCGGAAGCGAGCTTCATGGTCGCCGCCGGAGAGGAAAAGTCGATTATTCCGTCAGACCGGCCGATATCATCTTCATTGATCGTTGAGACTGTTACGTTCAGGTTTTCAACGTGAATAAGCGAACCGGCGTCGCTTCCGAAGCCGTAAGCATCTTCTGCGTCAAATGCGCCGGAAAGGGTATGGCCCCGTTCCAGGGCCGCCTTGAGCACCGCGACCCCCATTCTTCCGCAGATGCCGCAGATGCAGAGCTTCATGCGAGCTTCACCCCGTATTCAAGCATGGCCGCGCGAAGCTTCGCACGGTTCTCATCCGACAGGGGCACCAGCGGAAGCCTCAGCTCCGCGGAACAGTAGCCCGCCATCTCCATGGCGGCCTTTATGGGGATCGGGTTCGTCTCCAGAAACATGGCCCGGCACAGGGGGAGCAGCCGGTAGAACTGGTTTTTCGCGTCGCCGATCTTGCCCTGGCCGTAAAACGCCACCACCTTTTTAACATCGGACGGCAGGAGGTTCGACAGGACGCTGATGATCCCCTTGCCGCCGATCGCCATAAAGGGGAGCAGAATATTGTCGTCGCCGGATAACAGGGTGAGCCGGTCGTTGCAGAGCTCGTACAATTCCATCATCTGCACGATATCGCCCGAAGCCTCCTTCATAGCCACCACATTATCAACCCGGTTCAAAAGCTCCTTGATGCTGGCCGGCAGGAAATTAACGCCGGTGCGGCTGGGGATATTATAGAGGATAACCGGTATCCGGATCGATTTCGCAACAGCCTCGAAATGCGCGATGAGTCCGCGCTGGGTCGGCTTGTTGTAATAGGGGTTCACCTGTAAAACCGCGTCGACACCGGCATCCTCGGCTTCCCGTGACAGCCATATCGCCTCTTCGGTCGCGTTGGCGCCGGTTCCGGCTATGACCTTTACCCTGCCGCCCACCAGGCCGACGATCCGCTTGATATATTCCCGGTGCTCGTCAAAGGAAAGCGTGGGCGACTCGCCGGTGGTCCCCAGGGGAACGATCCCGTCGATCTTGTTTTCGACCTGCATCGCAACCAGCTTTTCTACTGCCGAATAGTCAATCGTGCCGTTTTTGAACGGCGTTATCAACGCCGTGTGTACTCCCTCAAACATTGCCGTATCCAGGTTATTTTTTTTTCAATTGTCTCCGCTTCTCATGCTCTGCGCTGTTCTTTTCTTCAACCACCGCGCTCAGCTTTTCATCAAATAAATCGGCGGCGAATTTTTTATTCATGAATTCATCTTCAAATAAATAGAGTATCAGATATCGCTCAGCCTTTAATGAGTCGAACCGCACCGGATACGCGTAGACCTTGACCCATTCCCTGCCCGTGGCTATAACGATCCTGACCTCGCCCCCCTTCTTCAGCTTTTTATCGTTAATATCGATATCCTTTTTCAGAATATAGATATTTTTCTCTTTTTCTCTCAGCAGGGCCTCCTCGGACCTGGTCATCAGGACCGAGCAGGCGAGCAGCGGAAACAGGAATACAATCGGAATCATCAACCGTATCAAGACTTCACCAACCTCATTATGCTGTGACTGGGTTCAGTAGTAGTCTACGAACAATTTCATTGTCAACAATAAAACAGGATCATTTGTGATATGCGGTTCCGTATCCGGTGGCGACGAGCCTGTCCTGGCCGCCCCTGACCGCGATATTCCAGACGCTTATTTTTCTGCCGATGCTGACCGGCGTGGCCTCGGCGAAGATCTTTTCCCCGTCAACGGCGGAGGCGTGGTAATTTATGGTGAAATTCACGGCGATCGCCATGACCCCGGTGCTGTTGCAGGCCACCGCAAACGCCTGGTCGGCAACGGCGTGTATGAACGCGCCGTGAGCCCGCTCTACCGCGTTCAGGTGTTCGGGCCTGACCGTGATGGAACATCGGGCGTATCCCTCCCGCACCTCTTCAACCTCGATTCCGAGATAGGTGGCGAAGGGGTCCCGCCCCACTATTTCGGCCGCGTATTCGAGCGGGTTTTCAATCGAATGAGTCTCTGTCATATGATTGATTTCCTTTTTTCCCCCGCCGCCTTGGGCGGCGGGGGAAAAATAAAAATTATTAATCATTGAGTTTTGCAACAAGTCTGTTTTTAGTCAAGATTATTTCATCTCAGCGCTGATGGGTTATAAACTTACTTGACTTAATCGAAAAAATATACAAAATATGCCGTGCGGGGGCGCTGCAGGCGCCACCGCACGGCATATTTAAAGCATTTTTAATTATATTTTACATCATGCTAAATGGTTACAGCGGGATTTTAGCATCGGGTAAAATTAAATTCCCAATTGAAGGAATCTCTAATGATGAAAAAGGTTATAAAGATAAAGGATTTGGATAAAAATAGTTCGATTCTGGATGATTTAGAGTATTGGCTCGGCAAATCCGCTGAGGAGAGAATCTCGACTGTTGAATACTTAAGAAGGCAATACCATGGAACTACAGCAAGACTTCAAAGAGTTGTTAGAGTCATTGAACGTTCATAGAGTTGAATATATGATCGTGGGCGGCTATGCCCTGGCCTTTTATGGCGCGCCGCGCTATACCGGCGATATTGACGTCTTTATTAAACCTAACGAAGAAAATGCTCAAAGAGTGCTCGATGCATTGGATGAATTTGGATTTGGCTCTATTGGATTGGGAAAATCCGACTTTACACATCCTAATAAGGTTGTCCAGTTGGGCGTCCCTCCGGTACGCATCGATATTATCACATCTATTTCCGGCGTTTCATGGGAAGACGCATATGGGGGACGTGTTGAAGGAAAGTATGGAGATACCCCTGTTTTTTTTATCGGCCTTAATGAATTCATTAAGAATAAAAGAGCAATAGGAAGACAAAAGGATCTTGCAGACATAGAAGCTCTCGGAAAGGAATAAATTTCATTTTCCCGCTGATGAGCTTATAATATAAAGGAACCCGACATGGAAAAGACAGTCTTATTCGAAAAGGAAAACGGCGTCGCGCTCATAACCCTGAACCGTCCGGAGCGGCGCAACGCGATGAACCAGGAACTCCTGGCGAGCCTGTACAATTATCTCGACGAGGCGGCCGCCGACGATGACGTCAGGGCCGCCGTCATTACGGGCGCCGGCACGGCGTTTTGTTCCGGCCTGGACCTGAAGGCCCTGGCCACCGACAATGTCATGGATCCCCGCGGCGACGGAAGGGACATGCCTGATGTCATCGGCGCCTGCAAAAAACCGATTATCGCGGCAGTCAACGGCCCGGCCATGACCGGGGGGTTCGAGCTGGCGCTGAACTGCGATTTTCTCATCGCATCCGAGCAGGCTTCCTTCGCCGATACGCACGTGAAAATGGGCATACATCCCGGCTGGGGCATGAGCCAGCTCCTTCAAGAAGCAGTGGGACAGCGCATGGCGAAGCAGATGTCTCTTACCTGCCGGTTTATATCTGCTCAGGAGGCCTTGCGGGCCGGGCTGGTGAACGAGGTGGTGGCCCCGGAACTGCTTATACCGCGGGCCAGGGAGCTTGCCGGTTACATCGCCCAGCTGGACCCGGTCGTGCTGCGGACAATGAAGGAGCTGATCGAGCACCGGAACAAGGCCACACTGGAGGCTTCCCTCGCGCATGAGCGCGAGGGATTTATGGCTTTTTATAGAAAAATCTGGAAGAAATAACCGGTTCGGACCCTCCGGTAATAGCCAAGATCATTTCTTTTCCTTAACCGGAGGATTATAATAGCCCAGCCTCATGGCGGGGAACTCCTTTTTAAGCAATTTCACGAGGTTCAGCACCCCGATCGGCTCGGATTCCCGAAACCCGATCCGGTCAAAATAAAAATCAGGATCAATGTTCAGGTTGCGCGTCTGAATCATGCTCACGGGAAACCTTTGCAAAAAGCGCACCAGCTCCTCAACTTCAGTCTCCATGTCGGTAAAGCCGGGAAGGAAGAAAAGGTTTATGGATACGAATATGCCGGCGCTCAGGGCAGCGTCGATTGAATGCAGGACGTCGTCGAACCGGTAGCCGAGAGGCCGGTAATAACGGTCATAGTACTCCCGGGTGGGGGAGTTGAGGCTTATTCTTACGGAGTCGAGCCCGGCGCGTATAAGCGCCTTTATCCCTTCGGGAAGGGAGCCGTTGGTATTCAGGTTGATGGTGCCGGAATCGGTCGTCTCACGGACCAGGCTGATTGCTGCGGCAAGATCCCGGGCGCGCAAAAGCGGCTCTCCCTCGCACCCCTGACCGAAGCTCGCCACAGCGTTGTCGGCTGTTGTAAGGTGGTGCAGGATCACCGCGGATATCTCCCGAACGGAGGGATTGAAATCAAGCCTGTCCTGGGAGGCGGCGAACGACGCGTCGCTCTTCTGAAAGGAGAGGCAGCCGGCGCACGCGGCATTGCAGGCGGGTGTCGTGGGAATCGGGGCCTCAAATCTTCCCCGGAAGAAGTTCCGGGCGCACAGGCACCGGTACACGGTGGAGCATTTTTCAAGCTGTTTCACCAGCCCGTTTTCAGGATACGCATCCGTAAGCGTTGCTATTCCCTTCTCAAGCTCCGCGTCGTTCTCATGCAGGGCAGGGTCCGAACGCACATCGTCGTCGATCCGGAGCGCCGGGATGCGGAACCCTCCGTCCATTACGATCACGCCGGTATAAGCCCACAGCGGCAGCACCGGCGCATCGTCCCTTCTTATAAAGGCGGGGAGATATGTCCGCAGATACGCGGATGCGGGAAAGGCGGATACGGCCGCTATCTCATCTCCATCGGGAGAGACCTCAATGTGGTTGAAGTCGTTGTTGCGCGGGTTATAAAACACCGGGTGTCGCTTCGGCAGGGAAAAGAGCACGCTCCCATAGGGAAGCTCAATCAACTCGTCAGGGTCGACCCTCACAAACCGGTTCCCGGTCCGAAACGCGGGCTCAATCCCGGGGAAATCCCACACGGCGCCCGACCCGTCTGCATAGGCGAGGCGGATATCCTTAATCCTTCTTTTCATGCCGCGCCCTTTTCCTGTTCAATATCCGCTCCAGTCTGCGGATGAGCTTTGTATAATGACGCTGCGTTTTTTTCAGCCTTTTATATTCTCCGTCATGCCGTACCCCTGCCGCGTCTTTTCCTTGAGCCGCGAGCTCCCGCTTGCAGAAAAGCCTGCGGTCGCGTGAATCCCGCCACCCGCTTCTCAGGGCTGCAATCCCGGCCAGTATATCTTCTTCATTCATGGCTTTCCAGTAGTGTGACGGGAGTTGGGGATCGAGGATCGCGGGTCGTGGATCGGGGATCGCGGCTAATGCCACTACCGCGACCCTCGTCACTCGATCCTCGATCCTTAATTTTCTCTCCGAATTCATAAACAATAATCCCGCATAGCACGATTGCGGCGGTGCCTGCCCGGAGCTGCGAACACCCGAAATTGACCGACGCCCATCCGCCGCTGACCGCCTGGTACACCTCTTCCGGGGTAAAGCCTCCTTCCGGACCCACAAGGAGGCTCACCGGCCCGGATATGCCGGAGCGCAAAGTATCTTTCAGGGATGCGCCCGCACCGGGATGCGCGATAATGCGCGTCCCGCTGTTGCCTGCGGCTATCGCATTTTTGAATGAATAGATATGCTCGACTTCCGGCACCGAATCGCGCATGCTTTGTTTCGCAGCCTCAAGCGCCTTGCGGTTCCACCGTTTCGACTTTTCCTGCTCATCGGCGAGGCGCGGGACCGACCGTTCGGATGCAACCGGAACTATCCGCGACACGCCGACCTCAACCGCCTTCTCTATGACCGCGTCGAAGCTTTTTCCCTTGAGCAGGCTCATGTACAGGGTGATCTCGACCGGGATTGGCGCGTGTCTGCTCTTTTCAACCACCTCCGCCTCGATGCCGGTATCGGTTATTCTCGATACGCGGGCACGCAGCCTCTCGCCCGTTTCAGTCCTGAGGTGTAGAATATCCCCGCGCCTGACGCGGCGGACCAGGGCAAGATGCCTGAAATCCTCGCCCTCGATCCTGCATAGGTCGTTTACGATATCCGATGATGTTACGAAAAATTGAGGCATCCGCTCCTCTTTGAAAAAAGCTCTGCTATTCGCCCAGCTTTTCAGATCTGAAGATTTCCTTGTCAAAAGAGGCAGTCTCATCGAATTCGGTGAAGCTCATGATGGTGAGGGTCCCCTGCCTGATATTCATCATGTCGTACCTGACCGGGATGATCCGCCGGTCGTTCTCCATTACCTTTACAACGGTCATGAACTTGAAAATTGCCTTGTCCCGGTCAAGGAAGTCTATGCGCAGCGGAATGTACCGGTCGCGGGACACATACATGGTCAGGCCGCCGTATTCGCCGCCCTTTGCTATGGGATTGAGCACGAGCTTATAGGCGTCGGTTCCCTTGACAAACGCCGGGCCCTGTATCGCCGCCGTGTAGTTGCTCTGGAAATCGGCATGAGCAAGGTCTATGTATGAAAAGTTCGTCGACAGTATCTCATCGTACTTATCGATCCCCAGCTTGTGAAATAGCTTCAGCGCAAGGATGTCGTAGACCCATATATCCTCACCCCCGAGGCTGTACAGAACTTTAAGCTGATCGCCGCGCTCGCTGCTGGTGAAGGTAAACAGGCAGTCATCGCCGGCAATGAACCCCTTAAAGCTCGTGAAAGCAGAGCTCCCGTCCGGCCGTATGTGTTTCAGTGCCCCCCGCGCAAGGCCGCGGGGATACTTTAATATCCGGTCCACCCGGGCAAGGATTCCCTGCGCGCTCAATTCTATCTTCCGGTCTTCCTGGGACCGGGAATCGTTATCGAGAGCAAGTGCGGTTGTAAAGATCAGGCTGAAGACCAAAACGCATTTCATGTTATTTCGATCATATCCTATTTTTTAGTATAATTTCATGATTTTGTACAATCAGGTAGCATTTTATAAGGTTTGCGAACACTTTTTTTGCTTGTGAAGAAAAAAAATCGTATTATTTGGTAATTTTTTTTTAGAAAACATTCCTCAAACGTTTATATATAGGCTTAGTATGTGGGGATAACGCTTTATATAAATGAAAAATATATTAATAATTCTTGCAAAATCATAACTTATATTTGAAAATATCTTGTATGCTTCGAGTCATATTAGCCTTGGAGCAATATAATTCCAATAAATATAGAAAATCATTATAATATCATTTTTCTAAGAGCGCGTCCCCAAATTCACGCCCCTTTGGTTTTAGGACATGGGTGTATCCACTATCGCTCAGATTGCATCTTCAAGTTCTGGGATGCATTCTGGATACCAGGATTATCCGATTGCGTTCTATAGATCTCAAACGACCATAAAATATAAAAGGAGGGAGTTTATGTTTAAAAAACTGATTTTTTCGGTTTGTTTTGGGGGTTTGGTCGTTCTTCTGGCAACCGGCGCCATGGCATTCGGCATCGGCGGGTACATGACGCTCGGCGGAGGCAGCACATCCCATGATTACGGCAAATATGAATATTTTGCAGCAGGTCAAATGAAAGAATCAAGCGACTTTGCAATCGGGGGCGGCCTCATAATGGACTCGAATCTGGCTTATGATCGAGTGTTTAATTGGCGGATGAAGATAGGCGGCGAACAGCTTAAAGTTGACCGGGAAGCTGAGATGAAGCTTACCCGGCTGCACATGAATCATCTGTTCGGCTTCGGCATAGTGCGCACCAAAGTTGTTCGCTTATGGTTAGGCCCGCGGATAGGAATAAGTTACTCATCGGGGAATCGTACTGATTTTAGAGATTATGCAGGAATTTCGCCGGTAGACCCTGTTTTGCAAATAATAACTTTGGGATTTTACAGTCCATCAATATTACAATATCCTATTCTAAGAGACAAAATTACAAAAATCCAGTATGGCGGCATTGATGTTGGTCTTGCACTCGGATTAAACATAAACATCGGCGAGTATGTGACTATCGGACCTGAGTTCGGATTCAAGTATGCTCTCAATTGGGGATTCCAAAAGCGAGAAATATATATTAGTCTTCTTGATGGTCCAATTATGTATATCCACTTTCTGCCTCTGAATTTAAATAATGAAAGAGAAAGGCTTACCCTCAGCGGTTACGAAATCTATGCCACTATTGCCGCCATGTTCCGTGTAGGCGGTGACTCATACGGCGGCCGATAAGCCATAAAACAGACGCGCCCGAAGGCGGGGATGCGCATCCCCGCCCGCGGGCGCCGTCAGCCTTTTTATTTTTTCGCAGGCAGCCGAAGTTTGGCATTACCGACTTAGCGTGGCGCCTCCAGAAACTCAGAAAAATTATTGACAGTATGCATTAATCTGGTGCAGAAATAATTATCGGGAAAATGTTTTTGAATAAATTAAGGACTGCATGGTTGCGTCAAAAATGAATAAAACTGACTATAAAATATTTAAGGAATTAGCGCATACCATACGACTGAAATTTCCGGAAGCGAAAATCTGGGCATTCGGATCCTGTGTTAATAATAATTCTATCAAAGATTCCGATCTGGATGTTTGTATCGTAGTAAACGAGATGAATGACACCATTGATAAAACAATCATGGATATCGCATGGAATGTCGGTTTTAATAATGATATTCTGATTTCAACAGTAACCTATGCAAGAAAAGATTTCGAAAGCGGTCCGGTTTCTGCCGGCAGTTTTGTAAAATCCATAATTAAGCATGGTATCGCCGCTTGAAAGATGAATTAAAAGAACTTATATTATATCGATTAGAACAAACCGATGAATCACTTGAATCCGCTCGCATTCTGTTAGACAACAATAAATTTCGTCCATCTGTGAATCGATCATAGTATGCTATGTTTTATGCCGTATTGTCGCTTCTCGCAATTGGCGAACATCAAGTTTCAAAACATTCAGGTGTTATAACCATTTTTGATCGCGAGTTTGTGAAAAAAGGAATATTTGAACAAGAGTTGTCAAAATGGCTCCATGAAGCTTTCGACTTGCGACAAAGGGCGGATTATACGGAAATGTTTTCAATCTCGAAAGACCGGGCGTTAATGGTACTTAATAATGCTATTAATTTTATCGCTCAAGTTAAAAAAGAGATTAACAAATATTTCTAATTTTGTAACTATTCAGTAAATTTCGTAATTTAAGCATTCAATAAGATAACATTACCAGATGAAATAGAGCGGATTCAGGTCGCGGCCGTGCCTCATGATGGTGAAGTGGAGGTGCGGCCCGGTCGACCAGCCGGTTGACCCGACGCGGCCGATGATGTCCTTCTTGGTAACCCAGTCGCCGCATTTGACATTTATTGAATTGAGGTGTCCGTAAAGGGTGGTGTAGCCCTCATCATGCTGTATCATGGCGGTCTTGCCGAACCCTCCGCGCCAGCCGGTGAATATGACCATGCCTTCCCGCGCCGGATACAGGGGCGTGTCGAAATTCGACATGATGTCAACGCCGTTATGGTACTTTGCGGTGCCGTCCTGAATGAAGGGGTGAACCCGGTCGCCGAACAATGAGGTGAAGTTCCCCGGCGCCGGCGATTGAAAGATGTTCTTTATTTTATAGAGCTTCTCGATCGCGCTGTTTACGACAACCGGCTTCGCTCCTTTAAAAAAGACGAACCGGATGTCGTCCGTGGATATGATCTTAAAGGGCGCGGGCAGGTAGCTTCCCCGCACCTCCTCGGAAAAATTCAGAAGATTTTTCATCCTTAAAACATCGAAAATATCATCAAAGGCAGTAAGCACCCCGTCCTCGGAAGGCACGACGATTTCAAGCCCGTCCCTGGGGGTGAGCGACGGAATGAAGGGATTTGCGGCTATGAGGGTATCAATGGTTATCTTATATTGATAGGCCACGTCCCAGTAGGATTCGCCGCTGGCCAGCCGGTGGATAGTGATGCGAACCCCCGGGTCATAGGGGTAGGTTTTCACCACGCGGATATATTCTGTTCCATCGGTGAACAGGGGGAATCCTTCCTTTAAAACGTACGCGCCTTTTTCCACGGTGACGCTGTCCCTCACCAGGGCCGTGATCGCGTTCCCCAGTAATAATATCAGGGCGAGCGCGGCCGATACAATGGCCGAATAGCCCTTGATCTGGCGCATTTGATATCTGGTTATCGGCATCCAGCCCAGCATCATTGTTCTCCAAGCTTCCGGGATTTGGCCGCAGCCTTCTCCACCGCATCCATGACAATGCCCGCGAATCCGCTCCTCTCAAGGACATGTATCCCCTCTATCGTGGCTCCTCCGGGCGAGGCCACCGTGCCCCTCAGGGTAATAGGATCCCCGGAGGTCTCCAGCACGTATCTGGCGGAGCCGAGCACGGTCTGCGCGGCCAGCAGGAGTGAGGCTTTACGCGGAATGCCGAGCTTGACCCCGCCGTCCGCAAGGGCCTGTATAAAGGTGAATACGTACGCCGGCCCGCTGCCCGATAGCCCGGTTACCGCATCAATGAGCTTCTCCGGCAGAACCAGCACCCTGCCGATTTTTGAAAATACCTGCTCCACCTCTTTTAATAAATCGTCCTCGACATTTCCGTTCGGCGAGAGCACGGACATCCCCTCTCCGACCAGGACCGGCGTATTGGGCATGACGCGTACGATCTTCGCGGCCCGGCCGAGTATCTTTTCCATTGATGAAATGGTGACGCCTGCGGCTATGGAAACCACGACTTTACCGGGAGCCAGTTTTTTCTTTATGGACTCAAGCACGGAAGGAACGCTGTCGGGCTTCACCGCTATAATGATGATTGCGCAGTGCTGGGCCAGCTCTTCCGGCGAGCGGGCTATGCTTATGCCGCATTCCCGCAGCAGGACATCGCTTTTCCCCGCATCGATGTCGTATGCCTGGATGAGCTTTGGATCATAGCCCTTTGACAGCCGCGCCAGTATGGCGGAGCCGATGTTCCCTGCTCCGATGCAGCCGATGGTCTTTTTAATTTCCGCCAAATTTCAGCCCCTCTGCCCGAATATCGCCGTCCCGATCCGCACCATGGTCGAGCCTTCCTCTGCCGCCATGCGGTAATCCGCGGACATTCCCATTGAAAGCTCGCGAAGCTCGCAATTCAGCCTTCTGTTTATCTCATCTTTCAATTTTTTCGCGGTTCTGAAGCATCTCCGTATGAGCTCCTCGTCATCGGTAAAGGGCGCCATGGTCATAAGGCCGATGAGCTCCAGGTGCTCAAGCCCGAGCACCTGCCGTGCAAGCTCCGCGGCTGCTTCAGGCGCTGCTCCGCTCTTGGTCTGCTCGCCCGAGGTGTTCACCTGAATCAGGATTTTCTGCCTCTTGCCGCTCCGTCCCGCCTCAAGGTCAACCTTCTGCGCGGTGCCGAATGTATCTATGGAATGGATGCAGTCGAACAGCTCCACCGCGTCGCGCGCCTTGTTTGACTGCAGATGCCCGATCATGTGTACGGTAAAATCCCCGCTCAATGCAGGAATTTTCCGCTTCGCCTCCTGTACCCTGTTCTCGCCGAAAAGCCGTATCCCCGAGTCAATGGACTCCTGCATAACTACGGGATCGATATTTTTGCTCACCGCAACTATACGGATCGCGCCGGGCGGCCTTCCCTGCGACAGGGCGATCGCGGCAAGCTCCTCCTGTATCCTGTTATAGGTGTCGATAACGGCCATATTCTATGTATATCAAACAACTGAGCTGGATCGCCCGGTTGCATCAGGCAGCAGTGAATTTCTCCAGCCCACTCAGGCGGAGAAAAGATCAGATATAAAATTTTTTTGTCTTTTTATTACAGCGTAAAGAAAATTGCAAGCGTTTTATTAGCTTGAAATCATTTGATCTAAGTGACAATCTTCAGTATCACCGGTTCCTCCCGTTTGGGTGCCGGCGGTATAATACCTTTCGGATAACCGATAATTATCGGAGCAACAATTTTATAGTCCGGGCTCATCCCCAGCTCTTTACGGAGTGCGGGGTCCCTGACGTCGGATCCGAGGTTGATCCAGCAGGTTCCGAGTCCGCGGACCGCTGCCGCGTTCATCACGTAGGCGGCAAACAGCGCACAATCGACCAACAGCATCTTGTGATTTTGCGGTCCGCCGATAATTATCAGGGCGGGAGCGTTGTAGAAGACATTGAATTTATCGCTCCGCAGCCCGCCTTCATATTTTTTGATGTAATCCGTGGGATCCGCCTCGATCCGTGCGACGAGGTTTTTCTTGCTCTCGTCCGAGATACGCTTGATCATGTCCCGGTTGTTGACAATGACGAATTCCCACGGCTGGCCGTTTCCGGAGGTGGGCGCGAGCGTGCTTTCTTTTACTATCTCTTTTAAAATATCAATTGATACCGGTTGGTCTTTGTAATCCCGGATTGAACGGCGGTTTTTTATTAATTCGTTGTAATCCATAAGGTATCTCCTATATAAATCAGAGTTAACCGAGCGGAGTCGAGGCAGCGTCCATCTGCGGTTCCATTATTATCCCTGAGTAGCCGCTTTCCTGCCCAGTTCATACGCCTCCTGTTTGGCCTTATTATTGCCGGCGATCTCTCCCTTGGCCGTGGCTGAAGCCATGACTGCGCCGATCCAGCACAGATTGGTAAATTCCGCCGTCGTTTTGAAGCTGTGCACGATGGGGTCGGCGGTGGAAACATTCGGGTCACCGCAGACCGTGATCAGACCGATGTGCTTCCCTTTCATTTTAGGATAATATGCTTCATGCCAGCGCCACTCCGCGTCAAAGAAGGCGCACCAGCGATCAAGGTATGCCTTCATCTGTGCGGTCATGGCCCAGAAATATACGGGGCAACTGTGGATGACGGCGTCCGCCCCCAGTATCTTTTCGTGAATTTCCGGCATGTCGTCCTTGATTGCGCAAACCCCGGTGGCATTGCACCTCTCGCAATTCAAGCACCCGGAAATTTTTTTCCGGCACAAGACGATCTTTTCCGTTTCCGCACCTGCGTCCTTGCCGCCGGCAAGCGCCCGTTCCAGGAGGATATCGCTGTTCCCTCCTATCCGCGGACTCCCCATAACGCCGAGTATTTTCATGAAGCTCCTCCAGTATAGAACCAACAACTCTAAATTCTTTATTTTCTTGCCGGCAAGCATTTTTTCAAGTAATTAAAATTAAATGCCTCTATCAGCAAAAACTTTCTTTACTTTTAACCCCCTGGTTTTCATCCTGTCAGAAAATCGTGCGAGGTCTATTTATGAACGTTCTTATATTCGGGCCCAATGGAAGCGGCAAGGGAACTCAGGGCGCGGTAGTCCAGAAGAAGTATGATGTCACCCATATCGAATCAGGAGTCATATTCAGGGAAAATATCAAAGGCGGCACCGACCTGGGGAAAAAGGCGAAAGAGTACATCGACCGGGGCGACCTGGTTCCGGACAATATCACCATTCCCATGATCCTGGACCGGCTGAAAAAAGACGATTGTAAAAAAGGCTGGCTCCTGGACGGATTCCCCCGCAACCCGGACCAGGCAACGGCGCTGGACGCTGCCTTGAAGGGCGCGGGAATGAAGCTCGACTACGTTATTGAAATAGTTCTGGACCGGAATATTGCGAAGAACCGGATAATGGGAAGGAAGCTGTGTGTGAACGACAACAACCACCCGAACAATATTTTCATTGATGCCATCAAGCCCGCTGAAAAGGGAGGGGGGACGGTATGCCGCGTATGCGGGGGCGCACTCTCGGCACGCTCCGATGACCAGGATGAAGCCGCTATTAACAAACGGCACGACATCTATTACGACAAGAACAGCGGCACCCTCGCAGCAGTGGATTACTTTAAAAAGCTGTCAAGGAATAACAAGGGAGAACCCCGGATCATCGAACTGGACGGCAAGCCGGGCGTGAAAGAGGTGGGCAATCAGCTGATGAAGGAGCTCGGCTGACTGCCGTAATCCGAAGCGGCTTATTTGGCTTGACGTCATGCAAGAATCCTGCAACGCTTGAGGCGCAATTCCCCGGTGCCGTTTCGTGCAGTAGAGTTTGTTTGAGAATAAACTTCTATCGGTAGATATTAAATGGAAAGGATATACCGAAAAGCAGTCATACTCGCCTGTTTGCCTATAATTCTTAATTTAGCCATCAGCGTGTACTGTTTTCACAATGCAAGTCTGCGGCAGTTCGCGGGTTACTTTGTCGGAACCTTACTGGGTATGTTTTTTTCCTTATTATGGATGGTTATCACCCGCAGGGTGCTTGTTTCAAATATAATGGTCTTGTTCACGGTATCCCTGGCTTCCTTTCCGGTTAAAATAATTTTTCTGGCGGCAGTAGCCTTCGGCGGGCTGCTCATTCTGAAAATTGATACGTTCTATTTCGGCATATCATTCCTGGCGGGAACCCTCCTGAGCCTGTTTGTCGAGGTTTGGTTTTTAGTTACCGCAAACAGATTCATACGGAAAAATAAATCGCGGTTGAAATCCGCATCAGGAAGCGGATAATGTAACAGCCGCCGGATACGAACATGGATGCAAAGGACCTCAACAACCTCTCCAAAAAAGAACTGATCCAGTTGATCCAGGATTATCAGAAAAAATATTTTATCTGTTCCGATAAAATCCTGACCGGGAAGCTGGATTACCGCATATTGCTGGAAGCCACTTCCGACATTATATTCGTCATCGACAGCGACGGCACCCTCATATACATCAACGCGGCTTCCAAGGCATTTTTTCCGTCCTGGTCGGAACAGATGCTGGGCGATCATTACACCAAGATCGTACCGGCCTCGGAAAAGGAGCGGGGGGCCTTTGTGTTCGAGGAGGTTATTCACAGGGGGAAGATATTCGAAAATGAGCTCTTCAGAACGTACAACGACCGGGGCGAGAAGATGTACATGACGATGAGCCTTTCTCCTATAAAATCCGAGGACGGCGAAATCATCGGCCTGATCGGCATCATGAAGAATATCACCGAAAAATTCATCGCCGAAAAAAGAGCAAAGGAATACAGCCGCATCCTCGAGATCAAGGTGAAGGAACAGCTCACGCAGGCGCAGGAGCTCAAGGGTCTGCGCGATTTCAATGAGGATATAATAAATCACGCGCCCGTCGGCATCTTCGTGATGGATCCCTCGGGAATAATCCTGTCCGAGAATCCGGCGCTCAAGCAGATCATGGGCCACAACGCAAGCGATACCCTGGTGGGCACCAGCCTGTTTAATGAGTCCGGGTTTTTTGAGGGCGGACTGGGCAGGCTGTATGAGAGTTGTAGGAACGATAAAAAAACCGGCCGTGCCTTCAATATTCCCTACCGGACCCCGGCAGGAGGCTGCGAGCTCATCATCAATGCAACGGTCGTTCCGGTGCTCGATGCGGCCGGATCAATCGAAAAAATGATCTTCATGATAGAAGACCACACCCAGCAGGCGGCCATTACAAACAGGATATATGAGACGGAAAAGCTTTCAGCACTGGGGATACTCGCTTCAGGAGTCGCGTCCGAGCTTAAGAACTACATCAACAAGATGGTGATGGACCTGAACTTCGTGGACAACAACCTGGACGAGGGGAACCCGACTGCTGAATATATCGTTTCCCTGCATCAGGAACTGGGAAGGATAAAGAACATTACCGAACAGCTTTCATCCCTTTCAATCACGGACGATGAGGAGAGGGATTTGTGCGACCTCAACAAAATTTTAACAAGCCATCCGTTTGAGTTGATGCTCAACCGGCTCAAGAACGAGGGTTTCGAGATTATTATTTCACCGCCAAAGGAATCCGTGTGGGTGAGGGCGAATCAGAATCAGCTCCAGCAGCTTTTGATCCAGTTTATTGAGAACGCCGAGGAGGCTATGCCTAATAAGGGAAAGATCACGGTTTCGGTGGAAAAAAAACAGGCGGGAGAAGGGAAATTCGCCGTTGTAACGATAACCGACACCGGCATAGGCATTCCCGAGGAAAATTTTCAGAAAATATTCCAGCCTTTCTTCACCACGAAGGGGAAGCAGGCCACCGGGCTCGGCCTTATGATAACCTCGGCTATCGTGCAGAATCTCGGCGGGAGCATCGGGCTCAAAAGCACCCCGGGAGAGGGAACATCATTCCGGATCGTTCTTCCCATCGTTGAAAAAGCATCGTGAAGGGAACAGCCATGAACAGACTGAATGATATACGAACCATATTCGAGAATGACGGCTACCGGATCATGAGCCAGAGCGTGCTCACCGACCGGAACATAGAAGCGGGCCGGCTTCAGGAATTGGAACGGGCGCAGGATTATCTGAGCCTGATCAACAGGAAGAGGGAGGCCGAACAGCAGAAGAAGACAATACTGGCGGAAAAGGTCCCGGACAAAAGGAGCGATCTTGCGTCCGTCAGGCCGGATGAATTCGACATCCCCACCATCGCGGGGAACCTGAACTGGCACATGGAGCGCATCAATGAAAACGTCATCGGCCGCCGGGAGATCATCCGGCAGGCGTTCTTCGCGATACTGACCGGCGAGCATATGCTCCTCCTGTCGCGGACCGGAATGGCGAAATCGTTTCTCACCCAGTACATATTCAATACCTTTGAGGGGGCGCGGGTTTTTTCCGCGCAGGCGAGCAAGGATCAAACGCCGGACAACTATTTCGGGCCCTACAACATCGAGGAGTTTAAAAAGGGGAGGATCCGGCACAATATCAAGGGATCCGTCATCGAGGCGAATCTGGTCTTTCTGGACGAGCTCTTCGACGCGAGCGACGTCGTGCTCAGGTCTCTCCTCACTATTTTGAACGAGCGGAAATTCATCAACGGTTCCGAGCAGATCGATACGGCCGTTCACACCGCCATCGCCACGGCGAACTACATGCGCATGAACGAGGTGACCGAGGCGGTGCTCGATCGATTTACCTACAAGTCCATCATCCCCGAGAACACCAATGTGTACAACCAGCTCCTTATCGATCACACCTATGCCATGAGCGGCGGAAAGCCGGTGGAGCCGGAAAAGAAGATATACTTCAACCAGATATTGTATCTGTACGACATCATAAAGAACAGGAACCGGAGCATTAAAATCGAGACTCCGGACGTCATCTACTTCATGAAGAACGTCCTGATCGATAAATTCATGAGCGAGATGCGGAAGATAGACTACAACTACTTTTCCTCGCCCCGGAAGATCGCCAAGGTCGGCGATTTCCTGCGCGCGTCCGCCCTGACGAACAACCGGCTCCAGGTCAATACCGACGATCTCAAGGAAATGTACATCTGCCTCTGCACCCTTAACAGCTACGTGTCGGTGAAGGCGAAGGACAAGTCGGAAATCGATATCTACCGCGACACCTTCAGCCAGACCATGGCGCACTACACGGCGACCGGCGCCATTCAGCAGATCGAGCTCCTTCTCGGCATCAGGCAGATATTCCAGGAGATTCGCCAGAACCCTGAAAAGCGGGACGCGATTCTCGCCCGGAAAAGCCTGCTCCAGAGCCTTCTTGAATTCATTAAAAAGATGTTCCCCGCGCGGCGAATCGAGGAAGAACAGAAGCTCTCCATCGAGTCGCTCAAGAAAAATATCCTCGATCTGAACCCCGTGGTTGAAGAGGTGCAGGAGCTTAAAAGCGGGATCATGCTCGACTATCGCGATCTGTATTAACCGAGGCGGAACGTGGCGGAGTACACTGCGCATATAGGGGCCCGTGAATACGAGGATGTCGATTTCTTCGAATACTGGGAATCTCTCGGCTTTTTTGAATATTCACGTGCAATACTCCCGGAGAATTTCTTCATACTTTTTGAAATCGCCAGGGTCATCTATTCCAATGAACTGCTGAACGACGCTTTCAGCGCCATCGAGGAGATATCGCGCGATGAGATAGTGCATAAGCCGGACCGGAAAGAGAGCATTCAGGTAAACCGTCTCGAACGAACGGTGCCGCTCAGCGACCGAATGGAGATCAATCCCTTCCGGAATATCATCGATCTTAAAAAGGCATTGCCCCGCGAGCTGGCTCAGGACCCGGAGGTCTTTGACATAAAGCTCTACACCAAGACTCTCCTCATTCAACAGCACTACGAAACCGAGGCCGACCGGTTCAAGCCTATATCGACCTCGCAGACCAAAAAGGGGAGCGAAGCCTCCCGGTTTGAGCAGAAATTCTATATTCTCCTCGACCGCTCCAAGTCCATGGAAACAAGAATGAGGAGCTTCTATTCAAAGTGCATCATCGCCGAATTGCTGCGCCGGAAATACAATACGAAGGCGAAAATATTCTACCGGCCTTTTGATTCAAAGACGGGTGATCTTATACGGGTGGAGAAGCCGGAGGATTTTCCCCGCCTTGTTGAGGAGATACTTTACACCACGACCGGCGGGAAAAGCACCAACATACATAATGCCGTTTTACAGGCCGTAAGCGACATCAGCTACGATAAGGAGATGACGAAATCGGAAATCCTGCTGGTCACCGATGGATTCAGTAAAATCGAAAAGAATGAATTGCGCGTCAAGCTGGGGGATATAAAGCTGAACGTTTTGAAAATCGGGAATGATATTCCCATGCCGGAACTGTCCGAAATAGAGTATCATTTAAGAAAGGAAAATGTGCGGATATACGCCGACACGATCGACATCCGGAGCATAAAAAAAAAGGTCGAGGATTTTGAAAATAACGTGGAGGGAAGCAGCCTCACCCGCGGTGAGGAACAGGCGTTCGGTAAAATTCTGGGCGCTTCTGAACAGATGTTCAAGGATCTGAAAGAGATTTCCAACAAGTATATCGAGATCGGCGATCTCAGCACCGACACGCTTTTTCATCTTGACCAGGAGAGGCTTGAACATGTCCGGTTCACTCTGGATCGCTTCAGCGTAATAGACCTGAAGGAGCTCACGATGTTCGATAAGAAAAAGCTCTTCCGCCAGGTGCAGTTCTTTTACCAGTATATCCAGATGCTCATGGAAAACGGCAATGCCGATAATCCGTTGCTTTCTGAAGCGATCATGACACTGGGGATGATCAAGCGGAACATGCTCAGCAATCCCGACATGGTCTATCTGTTCGCCGAAAAAAAGGAGCTGTCGGACGACCGGAGCACGATGAAGCTGGCCAGGGCACAGGCTAAAAAGATGCTCAAGCAGATGAAATTCGAAGGCAGGCGGCTTACGATTGACGAAATGAAAAAAGCCGATCTCATATTGACCATGAGCGCCGGCGCGGGAGCCCGCGGCCAGATGCTCCTTCTTCTGTTCATTAAGCTTATTGAGTGGATTAAGAGAATATTTTCCCGCTAAAGCCTCTCTTCCCTATACCACCTGATCGTTTCCAGAATGATATCCACGTTCCCGTATCTCGGCCGCCAGCCCAGGTCGCGTTTCACCGCCCCGCAGTCCAGTACCAGGTTGGACAAAAGGTAGATCAGATGGCCTTTGGTGAGGTAATCGATTTTAAAGGGCCTCAGGAAAACTGAAAGGAATTTGGCGTATGATGGAGAAAGATGTTTTACGACGCAGTCAAGCTTCGCCGTTTCCTTTATTTCAAGGACCTGGTCGATCTGTACGGGAACATTATCCGAGCCCAGGTTGTAAATTTTTCCCTTTGACGAGCCGGATCTATAAGCGAGCATAAAGGCCGAAGCCGCGTCATCAGGATGCAGAAGCTGGAACCGGTTTTCCCCGTTCCCCGCCACATATATCCTGTTTGCCTCTTCCATACCGAGCGCCATGAGCAGGGTGATGAGCGCGATCGGATTTCTGGTGCCCGGCCCTACCACCGGCGAAGGCCGGAAGATTATCACGTCCATGCCGCCGTCTTCGATGAATTGCCGGAAAAATTTTTCCGCCTTAAGCTTGTCCCTGCCGTACCGCGTAGACGGCGTCAGGGGCGCGCTTTCATCGCTGGGGATGTCATCGATCCTTCCGTACACCTCGTATGACGATTGAAAAATGAATTTCTTCACGCCCGCTGCACGCGCGGCCTGAAGCAGACTCCGAGTATACTCCGCATTAATTTTTTTCATGAACCGTCTGCCGCCGTGCTTCTGGCTCTTTACATCAAGCAGGTGAAAAACAGCGGCGGCATCCCGGCATGAATTTTCAAAGGTCTTTGCATCAAGGTTGACGCCCTGAATGAATTCAGCGCCGTGCGGTATATTTTTCGGTTTTTCAAAATCAAGGCAACGGACTTTTTCGCCGCTGTCTGTCAGGATCTTCACGAGCTTTCCCCCCACTAGGCTGTTCGAGCCGGTAACAAGGATCATACGGGCGCTCCAAATATTAGTCTCTGCTGTCGGATTCTTCAAAACACACCATCTTCCGGATGGCTAATTCGTCAAGAAAAATAAGCTCGCTCCGAAGGCGAGGATGCCATCCTCGCCTTCGTGGCAACGTTCTCGCCTTCGGTGGACGGCCTATTTTTCAATCATGGCATCAAAAGGGAGCTTCTTCGGAATGATTGCCTTGATATTCATTGGCACCGGCCCGTCTCCCATGCCCCGGTGCCTGCGCAGGCCGCGGATCAGGATCGTGTATTCGGAAAGGTCGTTCCAGAATATGTAATCGCTCATGCCGCTGTTCTTTATCCCGTCCAGCTCCCAGCCGATATAATCGGCGCAATAGTTGTCGGAATTATCCTTGTAGTAAAAGGCCTGGAGATAGGGCCGGAGAAGTGCGCCCCCGGCGAGCTCCCGGGCGCGCTTGGAGCTCAAATATATCGTATAGTATATCCGCTTTGATCCATAGCTTGCCGCATAACCGCCGGTATAATGGGAGGGATAAAACATGGGGCTTACGACGTCAACATACCGCGAAAGCTCGCTCACATCCTGGCCGATCCACTCTCCCCACTGGTAGATCGCGGTATAGCCGAAGAGGTCGATGGCGAGCGGTATACGGACGGATTCCCGCGCCTTTACGAGAAACGAAGCCAATGCCTCCCGCATGCTCTGATCCCTTCTCTTGAAGTCAAAGCGCCGGAAGTCATTTTCGCCCTTTACATCGGGAAAGCGGATATAATCGAACTGGATTTCGTCCGCTCCAGCCTTTTCCAGCTCCCGGGCTACGGCGATATTGTAATCCCATACGAATTCGCTGTACGCGTCGACCCACTTCTCCGGGCCCTTGCGGAAGGGCATTCCGGCCGCGTTTTTCACGGCATATCGGTGGTCATGGAAGTCATATACCTTCTCGTCCTTGAAGCAGACCTGCCGTGCGATGACGTAGATTCCGTCACTCCGGAGACGCCTGAGGGTATTGATCACGTTCACGTACGGATGGACCGAATCAGGAACCTGCGTGATGAGGGGATCGGACACGGGCACGCGTATCGATCCGTAATCGTCTTTGAAATTGATGACCACGGCGTTCAGCTTAAGGTAGCGGAGAAGCTTGATTAATCGTGCGTAGTTATCCCTTTGGGTGAATGAATAGCTGATGTACAGCGCCCGCCTGCCCAAAGCCCGCCGCTCCGGCTCGAAGCTCCTCTTCGGCTGATACGATCCGGGAAACGACAGGTGCGTGCCGCTGTCGTAAACTGAAACGATGTTTTTTGATTTCAGGAAATAATCGCGAATATGCCGGTTCAGCGTTCCATTTCTTTTTTTGGAAGCCGCCGCGATGATTTTATGCCGGCCTCTGTTCGTGCGGATAAAAAGATTCCCCTTGAGATAGTTCAGGCTCGTGACGCGGTAAAAATCGCCGTCAGGATAGGTGAAAAGGCCGGGATCATCGACCTTTTCAAGAACGCCCCGGGAGAGACTGCCGCGGTACACGCCGTTGCCGTTGCCGAAACCGGCGTAAAACTCGTCATCGCCCTCGCCGAAGCAGAGGGCGCGTATCTCCTCCAGAAAGTTGGGTGAGCGCACCGGCTCGCCCGGTATGCCGGCCCTGATCCGTCCGAGGGTTACGCCTCCGTCCCGTGAATAATAAATACCGTTGGACGAGGTGCCGATGATGATGAGCCGCTCATCAGTCGGGTGCAGCGCACCGGACAGGAGCTCGGTATAGCGCTTCACCCCGATAAGCGGAAGCGGACGGAAAGCAAAACCGCCGTCAGTGGAGAGATACACGGCTGAGGGCACCACGACCATGATTCTTCTCTTGTCACGGGATAGTGAATGATCTATGATCGGCTTGGTGATTCCCTTTCCGGTAAAAGGATAGATCACCTCGGGAGGCAGGCCTTTATCGATCCTCGCGCATGCGTTTGCCTTTACCGACACCTTGTAAAGGCCGTGCTTTCTCGTAATCACCAGGAGATGGTCCCCGGCCAGGGGGACGACATTCACGATTTCAATTGAATCCGCGTCCGGAAGGCTACTCAGCGTTTTTATAACAAGAGAATGCCTCCCGCCGTCCCCGAAGGAGTCGCCGGAGATCTCCGCTCCGTCAGCCATGAACAGGGTGATACCGTTCAGGTCGATTCTCTCCCCTGCGCAGGCGAAGGGGAGAATGCATGCGGCTATTATGAGAAGGAGTCCTGTCTTACGGCGCATGGGAATACCACACTCGCCCACCGGCAGTTTGTCAAGATTTTAGTGAATCCATACGATCCCGGACAGGTCGAGGTTCTGTCTGAGGAGCAGGGGATGATATTTTCTGTGGATGCGGGCACGGCTTAGGTTGGCGCCGGAGAGCTTGATTCTCTGAAGGCTGGCTTGTGAGAGGTCCGCGCCGCTTAAATCGGCGCCGGCAAGATTCGCCGTATTAAACTCAACGCCGCTTAAGTCCGTATTGCTCAGATCGGCGTTACGCAGATCGGCACCGGTGAAATCCGCGCCTGCCAGGAGCGTGCTGCTGAGCCTTGAGTTTTGGAGATTGGCCCCGCTTAAATTGACGTGGCGCAGATCGGCTCTGTAGAGCTGCGCGTCCGTAAAGTCACAAGCCCTGAGCTCGGAAAAATGGATCCTGGCGTTGTTAAGATTTATCCGCGCCAGATTCGCCCCGCTCATATTGGTTCCGAAAAAGAGCGAGCCGCTGAAATTCGCACCCGCGAGGTTTGCGCGGGGCATTTCCGCGCCGCTCATGTCGGCGTTTGAGAAAATTGCATTTTCGCAATTAGCGTCCGTCAGTTTGGCCATCATAAGGTCGGCGCGATCCAGGTTGGCACCGGCGAGGTTCGACTCGCTCAGATCCGCCCTGTAGATCCGCGCGCTGCTGAGATCGGCTTTTATGAGCACCGCCTTGTGTAAATTCGCGCCCCGGAGATCCGCACCCGTGAGGACGGCGCCGGTCAGATCGGCTCCGGATAGATTGGCGTTTCGTAGATCGGCCCGGCTGAAATTTTTTCCGGTCAGGCTCTTCCCGGACATATCGGCATTCTCAAGCCGCGCGTCGCTGAAGCTTTTTCCGCCCTGTTCAAGCAAAAAATTAATATTCGTTCCGGTGACGCAGCTAATGAAAAGTGATGATACCAGCGTCAACAGGACGGCTTCGGATTTATGAATGATGTTGCCTTTCATGGGTATATTATCGAGAAAAATAGAATCCCCAATCATCAATTTCCCGCCTTCTTTTTCGATCGCCGCAAATCCGCGCAGAAATCCATTCCGATCTTCCGCATGTTCGATGAAAACAAAATCCCCTCAATACGTCCCCGGATGCCGCCGGCGGGGATGATGCGGGCGAAATTCTTCTCAAGCCTTTGGTCGGCGGCGACAAGCATATAACCCCGTGCAACCGGAGAAGCAAGGTTTTGCAGCGAGATCGCCGTGGATCTCTTGAATCGTACCGGATATTTTTTCCCGCCGTTTGTTTCGGATACTATATCGCCCCTGTCCGGGGTGAAGGTCTGTATCAGATCGTCGGGAAGAAATCCGAGGGGCAGGTCCCTGCCGTTGATGGAGAACATGTTGCCGGCGTATCCAACGCTGTCCCCTTCAACCGCCATAATCCGCACTGCTGAGCCGTCATCGAGAAGGACCAGGTCGCCGCGTGCGCTGCCCCGGGTGGAATATCGTTTTATCAAAACATAATCGCCGGGCTCGATCAGGGGACCCGCCCGTTTATCGGATATGCCGTCGATTGAAAAAAACAAGCAGAGTATCGCAACCGCCAGCCCGGTCAGAATAAGATTGACCGAGGCGAACAGCCCGTACCCGGGCATAGAGTTATATGCCTTCAGCGGCAGCTTCCTGTTCCTGGCCGCGTAAAAGAGGGACTCGATGGAAGATGCCAGGGAGATGACAACGCAGATGAGGGTCAGAGCAATGAAGATATGGATAATTGAATCTGCTTCCTGCTTAAGGCTGAAAAAGGGGATCAGAAAAAACGCCAGACACCGCATGATAGCGAAGGCCGCCCCCTTGGCCATATCCGCGTTATACGCCTGCCCGAGGCCGGTACAGACAAGGGAGAGGAGAAATGCCGTGAATGGATTTTTCGCCTCAATTTTCTGCGTTTTTATTACTGCGTCCGGTTTCATCAGAGAAAAGACTCGATGAATTCTTTGACCTTGTCCTTGCCGATATATACCCCGAAGTGACCCTCGCACAGTATATCCGGCTCGAGGGAAAGCATGAATCCCAGGGATTTCACGTAATCCTTCCTCTCGGATCTGAGGGCGTCGTTAAGAGGACCGTGCACGTCCTGGCCGAAGAGCACGAGCCTGCCGTCGGAGCGGAGCGTAAGAACCGATGAGCCGGGGGAATGTCCCGGAGCATGGTAGAAATGAATATTCAGCGAGCCGACGGTAAAAACCGCCTCGGAGCCGGCGACCTTTATATCCACCTTCGTCGGCTCCATGAATGCGCGGTACCATGCCGCGGCGGTAACCTCCGAGTCCCCCGATTCGAGAAATTCGGCGTCAAGCTCGTGCGCCACTATCCTGCATCCGGTCTCGCTCCGCATTCTGTTCGCGCCGCCGGCGTGATCGTAGTGGCAGTGGGTGAGAAACAGATACCGTACCGTTCGGGGATCGGTTCCGGTATCGCGTATGTTTTTCAATATTCGTTTGGTGCCGGACCCGGTTCCCGCATCCACCAGTGCCGCGTCGCCGCCGGATATGATGAGGTAAACCGCGGCATCCGCTGAATCGGATTCGTACGGTCCGCCCACCTGAAATATGCCGGATGTGATTTGCACGATTAGGTACCTTCGTTATTTTCCCCTCACCCGCGCGGTAGCGCGGGTGAGGGCAGGCCAGTAATAATTCTCTTCATGCCCTGTTTCTTATACATTTCTTGGCAGAACTCAGCCACATTGAAGAAGGGAGCAGCAGATTTTTGCAAGAGTTTTTTTGAAGCAGTTCGGTTGCCGCCGAGTGCGAATTTGTTTCCTTTATCGCTTATCGCTGCATGAAATCCTAATTGACACCGGGCAAGAGGCTGCTCGAATATCGTCATGATTTTCAGGATAATCGCACGCTCCCCTGATTCAGCCGCCCGTGCCGGCGAGATCGTTACCTGTCGCGGCCTCATACAAACTCCCGCGTTCATGCCGGTGGCCACCCGGGGTACGGTGCGGGCGTTATCGCTCCGGGATATTGAAGAGCTCGGATTCGACATAATACTGTCAAACACGTATCACCTTTACCTCCAGCCCGGCATTGAGGTACTGGCGCAGGCGCACGGCCTCCATAATTTCATGAGCTTCCAGGGGCCCATTCTCACCGATTCCGGAGGATTCCAGGTTTTTTCCCTGTCGGATTTCTGCCGTGTTTTGGAAAGCGGCGTTGAATTCAGGTCCCTGCGCGACGGCTCTCTCCATTTTTTTTCTCCTGAGTCCGTTCTGGATATACAGAGGGTGCTCGGCTCCGACATCATGATGGTGCTTGACCAGTGCGCCGGCTATCCGGTTCCGGAAGAGACGGCCCGCAATGCCGTAGACAGGACGGTAGACTGGGCCCGGCTCTCCCGGAACTACTGGCGTTCTTCGTTTGATGCGGAGAAACAAGCCTTGTTTGCCGTGGTACAGGGAAGCGTGTATAAGGATCTGCGGAGGGAGTGCGCGGAGCGCCTGGTCGAATATGGTTTTTCCGGGTATGCCGTCGGTGGGCTTTCGGTCGGTGAGCCGAAGGACGCATATCGGGAAATAACCGAATATACCCTCGGCCTGCTTCCTCCTGACCGGCCGCGGTATATGATGGGCGTGGGGAGCCCGCTTGAGATCCTCTGGGCGGTCAAACACGGCACCGATATGTTTGATTCGGTCATGCCGACGCGGATAGCACGGAACGGTACGATCTTCACCTCAAGCGGGAGGGTGAATATAAAATCAGCGGTTTATGAATCCGATTTTGCTCCCCTTGATGACCGGTGCGGCTGCTATGTGTGCAGGAGCTTTACCCGCTCGTATCTGCGCCATTTGTATAAGGCCGGCGAGATAACGGCCCTGATTTACAATACCTATCATAATTTATTCTTTATGAATTCTTTCATGGCTGATATAAGAAAAAGCATAACGAGCGGCGGGTTTCCGGAATTATATGATAAATGGGAGCGCTTATATCGGAATGACGGCAATTCGGATCACCGGCAGGCACAGGGAACAAATAAATTATCTTGACATCAAAAATATATACAATTATAGTGTTGCGGATTGGATTTAAGTACCCATTCTGATGAGGGGGATGCGGCACAATGGACATAATGAGCAGATCAAAAGGGGATGTCGTTATTTTAGATATCTCCGGAGAGATAGATCTCTACAACGCTCCTGAGATCAAGGATATCATCAATAAGTTGATAGAAGAAAGAAAATATAACGTCGTCATTAATCTGGAAAAGGTATCATATATCGACTCTTCGGGAATCGGGGCCCTTATCTCCAGCCTGTCAAATCTCAAGAAATATCAGGGCGGATTAAAAATCATCAATGTGTTCGCTTCGGTTAGAAAAGTTTTTGAGCTGACCAAGCTTACCTCATTTTTTGAGATATTCAGCTCTGAAGAAGAAGCTATTAATTCTTTCTCCTGATGGAGGAGCTCCAATGGTGAAAAATAGAAGATATCGTATTCCTCTCATCGCAGCCCTGCCGGTCATTATATTTATGAGTTGCCGGATGAGTGTTCCCATCCGGGAGATGACCGATGCTAAGAAAGGGATAGCGGACGCCCAGAAGGCGAAAGCGGATAAATATGCCGGCGATGAGCTGGAATCAGCGGTAAAAAAACTTTTTGACAGCCAGGACAGGCTCGCAAAAAAGGATGCGGACGGGGCAAAGAAATCGGCTGAGGAATCCGCGAATTTGGCCCTCGCCGCTTATAATCGGGCAGTGCCCCTCCTGGCCAGGGACGCCATTGCCGTTGCGGAGAAGAGCTTCAGTGAAGCGGGAGAAATCAGCGCGGATCGGCTGGCTCCGGAGGAGTACCGCGAGGCTCAGGAGAAGCTCAATGAGGCAAACGATCTTTTCCAGAATAAAAAATACCCTGAATCGTATATGGCGGCCCTGAAGGCTGATGAAAAGGCTAAAGAAGCCCGGAACTCCGCGATCGGTAAAAAGGATATACTGCGGGATTCTATCGTTGAGGTGAAGCGGATCCTGGAAGAGGCGGAAAGGTACGGGGCCAAGAAATATGCGCCCGATAAATTCAACCTGGCGAACGAAAGCGTCGCGATCGCGGAAAAATCGTATGATTCGCTTGAGCTCAAAAGGGGCTTTTCCGCCGTTGAGGTGGCGAAGCTCAATGCCGACGACGCGCTGCTGACGGCGCTTACGGCGAGCGCCCGCGACCGGCTTGCTTCGGCGGAAAAGACGGTGGAGCAGGCCCGGAATTCTGCTTCAGCGGCGCAGAAAAAAGACGAGATGAACGCAGCCACGGAGTCGCTGGATAACGCGAAAGCGGCGCTTGATGATTCAAAATATAAGGAGTCTATTGCCGCGTCCGAGGAAGCGATACGGCTGGCCCTGAGTGCGATGAATAAAAAGACTGAAGGGACGGAGATCGTGTCCGCGGAAAGCGGAGAGAAAGAGGAAGGGAAATCCGCCGACCAGGAGCAGAAGATTACCGAAGAGAAGGATTATGAATTATATACCGTCGTGTACCGGCGCACGTACAAGGATTGTCTCTGGTACATAGCGATGAAGTATTATCGGAACCCGCGACTGTGGAAGAAAATATATGAATTCAACAGGGACAAGATAAAGAACCCGGATCTCATATATCCCGGGTGGGTCCTGAAAGTCCCTAAATTGAAAAAGTAGCGAGGATAAACACTTCTTTGCCCTCACCCGCGCTCCGCACACCCTCTCCTCTGTAGAGACGCAATGCATTGCGTCTCTACAGAGGAGAGGGTGTGCGAATTATAAGGTTTCATCCTTCAGACTCCCCCTCTCCTTTTTTCATTTCTTAATGGGAGAGGGGGCCGGGGGGTGAGGGTGCGTCCCGGCGAGAGTATCTTCTTAGACAGCTCCTCGGTTCCCCCGAATTTGACTTGACTGAAATAAGGATGCTTCACCATTATCTTTCATGACGGGTATCCGCGCCGCTGTTTTTCTTTTCAGTTATGCGGCGAAGGTGCTGAATCAAGAGCAACATTTATAAACCATGTGTGTCTTATGTAATAGATTGTCAGCAGCTCCAAACAGGCGATAGGAAAAAAATGGGCAAAAAAAAATATGATAATAATAAGGACGAGAATTTCGATCCCGACCTTATGATGCAGGATTCCGATGCCGCGGAAGATGTATCCGATCTGGATTTCATGGATTCAGACGATCTTGAGATTAAAAAACCGCGGGCGAACATTAAGAAAAAGGATTCCGGCAGTTATTCCGACTCCTCCATCTCGTGGTATCTGGACCAGATAAACAAGATCTCCCTCCTCACGAGAGAGGAGGAGGATAGCCTTGCCCGGGGCGCCCGGGCCGGCGATCAGACTGCGAAAAATAAGCTCATCAAGGCCAATCTGCGCTTTGTCGTGTCCATAGCGAAAAAATATCAGACGAGCGGCATTTCCCTCCTTGACCTGATCAATGAAGGGAATATGGGCCTCATCAAGGCGGCTGAAAAATTCGATCCAGACCGCGGATTTCATTTCATATCCTATGCGGTATGGTGGATACGGCAGGCGATCATACTGGCCATTTCCCAGAAGGCGTCCCTTATCAGGCTTCCGTTGAATCGGACCGCGGACATACAGAAAATCGAAAAGGTTCACAAGAAGCTCGAGAACAGGCTTGGCAGGGAGCCGAGCCCCAGCGAGATAGCCGAGGATCTGGATATGGACGACGAGGAGATCAACCACCTGCGCAATATCACTCAGGATTACATCTCCCTTGACTCATCCTACGGCGATTCCGAGGACACGACTATCCTCAGCATGATCGTGGATCAGCGCATTGACTCGCCCGACAAGAAGGTGCTGGACGAGTCTTTGAGCTCCGCGTTAAACGACGTATTACGGACGCTCACTGAATCGGAACGGCAGATAATCAAAATGCGCTTCGGCCTTGACGGATACGAGCCGATGTCGCTTCAGCAGATCGGGGATGAGTTCAAGCTCTCGAAAGAGAGAATCAGGCAAATAGAAAAGAAAGCGATCCGCCGCCTCCGTCATCCCTCGCGAAGCCAGCGGTTGAAGAGTTTTTTGCAGGACTGACCAATGAGATTTTTTATCCTTGGATTTATCGCCGGAGCTGCGGCGAGCTTCTTCGTTTTTACTCCGGTGCCGGGAATCGAGATATACCCTGAGTGGTACTCAGCCGTAAATGCAGTCTCCGATCTGGAGAAATCCCCTTTCGAGCAGTCTGAAGGGATCCGGTTTTTCGTAAGAGACGACCGGGAGTATTATATCCTGAAAGGAAACGGCGGGATCGCCGTTTCCGGCTCGGTGGCCGACAGCCTGGCTGCGTTCAGCGGCAGCGGCCTCTACCATGTGAGATACCGGAAGGTGGGCGCCGATATCGAGCTTTACGACTGGCGCGGCGAAAGGTTTTGGAAGCTGGAATCCATGGAGTATCCGTATCTCTCGCAAAACGGGAAGCTCATATTCCTTTTAAACGGCGACCATACATCGGTAAGGATTATCGACTACAACGGAAACGAAATCGGCGTCAGGAGCGTGTCGGGCAGAACCTGCACCGCCCTATCATTCTCCGACCACGGCGATTTCGGAGGCATCGGGTTCCTGGACGGCTCATATTACATCTTAAATGCGAGGGGTACGGTGATCAACCGGGGCATGACCCCGAGGAGAACCCTGGTGAAGGGAATTGTCGAAAGCGGAAACGGGGAATACGCGTGCGTCCATTACGGCAACAACGGGAAGGACTTCGCCCGCGTGATCGATATAGATTCCGGCGATTACGACGATATTGAGCTGAATCATGTTCATACGGTTAAAACATCCCTGCATATGACCGATGCCGGATATTGCACGGTTATCGATGTCGACAGGATTCTTCATATTACGCCCGGAGCCGCGGTCAAGTACGGCATATCCATACCCCGCAAGCGGCCGGGAACATCGGACATAAGCTACCGGCACGGTGTTTACGCAGCATCCTATACCATGCAGAACGGCTCATCCCGGCTGGTCATATTCAGAGAGGATGGAGCCGTCATTTTTTCAAAGGAGTTTCCGTCCGAATCATTCCTTGATGCCGTGATAAGGGGAAATCTCGTGTTCGCGAGAGGCTCGAACAATCTGTTCTGCTACAGCCTCCACCGGGCGGAGATGTGAATGACGCCCTGTGTGCATGCTAACTTCTATCCACATCTCACACGCTAGCCCTTTTGCCCCCTAAATCCCGGAGGGGGACTGGGGAAAGCTTAACGGAAGTCAGTCTTTCAGGAGAAATCGATAATCCTTACCTGAGCCATAATCTCCCTCATCCATAATCTGAATTATTTTTCCGAGTTGCTCAGCGAATTCAAATTTTTGCCTCTTCAGAGCACCTTGAACAAGAATTTGTATCTTGGCAAAGACAGCTCGTATCGCCTGTTCGCGGTATTCCGGCTTCATGCTCGCGCCGCGGCATTTGAGCAGGTTCAGGATCGAATAGATCCTGAACCGGTCCATGCCCCAGTATTGTGATGATAGCTGGTCTGCATGGCCGCCGTATTTAACCGTGAGCTTCTCCGGTATAAGCCCGACCCATTCCTCGAGCGTGACCTTGAGCCACAGGTCATAGTCCTCGCAAACGGGCAGGGCAGTGTCAAAGGCCCCGTATGTATCAAACAGCTCGGCCGCCATGACAACCGCCGAGGGGCTTATAAGGCAGAGATCAAGGGAATCGGTGAAGATATATCCCTCCTTTTTTAGATGCCTAAGCTTCGGGTTTACCCGTCTGTTTTTCCTGATCCATGTTTCGTTCGTCTGATGGATTTTCACCTCCGGATGCGCCCGGATATAATCGGCGTGGCGCTCAAGCTTTGTCGGGAGCCACCGGTCGTCTGAATCGAGGAAGGCGATATAGGGGGATGCGGAGGCGCATATCCCGGCGTTCCGCGCCGCGCTGACGCCCGCGTTGTTCTGTCTGATATATGCGATCCGGCCGCGGTATTCTTTTTCTATCAGGGGAGTTTCGTCGGTTGAGCCGTCGTCCACGAGGATGAGCTCGAAGTCTTTGAAAGTCTGGGTGAGCACGGAGGCGACGGCCTGCCTGACGAAACAGCAGCGATTATGCGCCGGGATGATGACTGAAAAAAGGGGCATGATAAAGGTCATCATCAACAGCACTAATGAAGTTTTTCAATCAGAAAATGAGACGCTCTCCTCGATTTTTGCTCATTATCTAGCTCTGCTTAGAGTCCCCCTACGTTACAGTGATAAGCGACAGTGTTTTCAGGTAAATCACAAGAGGCATTGGGCACCGATATATTTAACCTCTCGCCCATTTTACTCGGTGCGCTCGTACAGTATGCAAACGTGAATACCGCTGACGCTGCGATAACAAATGCTATAATTTTACCCTTCATTTTTAGTCTCCTTTTTGAAGTTTTCACTTGCCACGATATTTTATATCTTCCTCTCTTTTAATATCATCATTGCTTTTTTATTAAAATTAGGTAACTATTCAGGAAATTTTATAATTTAAACATTCAATAAAATAATGTAAACATGCTGAACAGTTACAAAATTAGAATAATATAATAATAAATAGAGAAAAAGTCAATGAGGTGGAAAGAAAGTTAAACTATTTTAGTTTGCTGGAATGGGGTGAGGGATAATACGAATTCTTTTAAAGACCCATGATGTAAAGCCAAAGCGGGGAAAAATATGATGTATTCCATAATTAAACGAGGAATTTATCGAGAGGATGGAAGAAAATACTTAAAAATAAAAAAAGTTTCAGATGCCGTATTGCCGGCATCTGAAACTCACTGGTTACAAATAAAAAATCTTCTCGCGTATTATCTTCCTCTCTTAGAATCCTCCTACGTTACATTGATAAGCAAGGTTGTTTTCAGGCAAATCGCAGGTGGCATTGGGCGCCGGTATCCCTAGGTCTCGCCCAATCATTTTACCCGGCACAGTGGTACAGGAAGCAAACGCGGCTACCGACGACGCTACAATCAGAAATGCTATAATTTTACCTTTCATCTTTGATCTCCTTATTGAGTTATTAGCTTCAAATCTTCATCACTTGCCATGATATTTATTATATCTCCCTCTCTCTTAATATCATTGCTTTTTTATTAAAATTAAAAGAATATAGTAATAAATAGAAGAAAAGTCAATAGAGTTGAAAGAAATTTAAAATATTTTAGTTTGTTGGAATTCCGGACGGGTCGGAAAATTCATAATCCATTCTTGCAATCATCCTTTTCAGTTTATATCTTTAATGGCAGAAAGAGGGCTTTCGCGGTTTCGCACATAAAGCCCCGGAGGCTTGAAGGCAACATAACCGATTGTCATGAAAATGAAATGCAAGGCTTGTATCCTTCTGTTAAGCATAATACCGATAGCCATGATAAACGTATATTCTCGGACGGACAATAGCCTGGATGACAGAGTTGAATCCTGGCTGAAAAAGCACCGGAGCATCTGGCATGACTATAATGTGGCATATGTTGACGGACAAACCTTACACGATATAATTATTAAAAACCGCTATACCTCGGCGCTTGAGATAGGAACCTCCACGGGCCATTCGACTATCTGGATCGCTTGGGCGATGAGCAAAACCGGCGGCAAAGTCGTCACCATCGAAATTGATGAGACACGGCACCGGAAGGCGCTCAAAAATATAGCGGAGGCCGGATTATCCGCTTTTGTGGACGCGCGCCTCGGCGACGCTCATGATCTGGTGAGGAAACTGCCCGGCCCCTTCGACTTTGTTTTTTCCGACGCGGACAAAGAATGGTACCAACAATACTTCATTGACATCGATCCGAAGCTCAAAGTGGGGGGATGTTTTACAACGCACAATGTAATCGACGGCCTGACTGACAAGGAATACCTGCGTTATGTGCAAACGAGGCCGGATTACACAACGACCATTGACCGGAAGAGCGGGGCGGGGATAATGATCAGTTATAAGAGAAAATAGATTAAAATAACACATTTCTCAGCAGCGAGTGGACCGAATCTACTGAATATCCGGCTTTATTTGTTCAAATATCCGACATTATTTGTATAAACATCATCGCCTAACGCCGCGCGTAACCGATGCTCTCAAATGTCCGGTTCACGCTCCAGTTCGGGCTTTCGCAGCCTTTCAACATCTAACAGATCTTGTGTTCTTCCGCTGGCCTCTTTAGCCTTTATCAAGTCCGCTCTCGATATAAATGGGATGGCCAATCCTTCCAGTATCACCTCACCACGATGTTCCCATGCAGTTTCAAACTCGACTCCAGGTATGGACATCATGATATCCAGCCGAAATGGAGGTTTTCCCATCTGGTAGAAATATCCCTTCTCAGTGAAATCATGGGGGGTCAAACCTTTCAAAGGCGCCCCGAATTCCTTCAGCGCTGAATACACTGCCTTTGAATTCTCCTCATCGGTTGATATCCAAAGATCGAGGTCTTTCGTAAAACGCGGTTCGGTGTATTTCATCACCGCATAACCGCCTACTACGAGATAGCGTACTCTATGCTTTTCCATAGTATTCAACAGCTCTTTGAAGTCTGGGCTTGTCAGCATGTCCGTACCTTATAATTAAATAATCTTGTATCATGTCTAAAGCAGCTGTGAAGATAGCCTGCTCTCCTTGGGATTGCCAAAAGTCGATGTCGAATCGGTTCTCTTCATCCCCGACCTTGCGATAAAATTCCTGTACTTCGTCCATATTCTTCCCCTTCCGCACGCCATCGGTGCGAAGCATCCGAGCCATCGCTGGCATGAGCGGTTTCAACTTGCCGCTTAGTGGCGAGTTGAAATCCGTCTCAATGCTTTTATTAGCTAAAATTTAATTAAGATGCTTTCTCCGTGCAATAATTTTTTATATCTTTTCATACAATACAATCATAACAGCCATTCAGGCAAGTGTTTCTTCACGGCTGAATCCACTAACAGCAAGCGCTTCAGGGATCCATTTCCCGAATATCGGCTTCAGTCTGCCGTAAAATATATTTTCGAGCGATGGGTTGCCAGCGGATCAGCAGCTGCCGCGCGCGCCGTTTTCGCGCGTTGGCTCTATAGCCGGCTGTTGGCAGATATTGTCAGGGATGCTGCTTGGCCTTAAATAACACGGTTGCAATGAGCTCGATAAGCAACCCGTAGATCATACCCAGAACCACTATCCAGACGAACATGGCGCTCTTGCTGAATTCCGGGTTGTCCGGGGCCATCAGTCCGCTGAACGCCAGCGGTAGGCTGAACAGCATACCCATGACAAGCCCGTGGATTGACCAGTGGCCCAGGGCAATCGAGCTGATACCAATGGCCACCCCAATGAGCGACCGGCTAATGACGATCTGGGCCGCAACCGGCCACGGGGGCGAAACCGGACCGCTGGATGCCAGGCCTAAACAGACGAAGCCGAAAATGAGGCCTGACAATGTTGCAACAATCAGACGTTTTGTGTTATGCATGGTTTTCTCCTTGTGATGCCTAACAATTATTATACCGAAATTCCATAATTTCCCGTTAATTACAAAAGAGTTTTGTAGAAATGTCAACAAAATTGGAATTCAGGATTTGAATTATGCTTTATCCGTCTCGAGGGCTTTTTCTACCTGATTGACCAGTTGCGGCAGGTCTTCCTGAAGAATGTCCCATATGATGTCGAAATCTACCTGGTTGTACCCGTGTATGAGGCGATTGCGTAATCCAACAATCTGTTGCCATTTAATTTCAGGAAAATAAGATTTTGTAGAATCTGATGCTCGTGCGGCTGCCTCGCCTATGATTTCAAGGAGCCGTACGGGCGACAGGTTCAGCCATCTTAACTTGTCAAGATCAGGACGAGTCCGGCCATTTATAAACTGCAGGGCTTCACGGGCATGATTGAGCATATCCAGCAAGCGAATGCGGTCCTTTTCAGGCAGCATACGCCACCTCGGCTTCCGCAAGCACTCTGTCTCTGAAATAGGGGCTCAAAAATCCCAGCGTATTGAGGTCCACCTTTCGGCCGATAATTTCCGACAGCTCGATTTCCATCCCGAAAAAGCGCAAACCGACCTTCGCGCCCGGTTCGAATTCCACCAGCACATCAACGTCGCTTTCCGGACCGAAGTCATCCCGGAGCACCGAACCAAAAAATGAAAGGCGTTTTATTCGGTTTTTGCTGCAGAAGTCAGTTAATTTATCATACGGTACTTCTATTTTGATGCTCATATTTTATCGTGTGGATAATTTATAAATTAAATCAATATCCTGTTTCATACAATCATACAATAGTACAAAATGATTGTAAATATAAATTTTTTGTATAAAAGGGACAGGGGTTTGTGCCCCGAGCCGGGGCGGGGCGGGTGACCCGGAGCGGGTCTGGCAATATTACGAGGAGAAGA
>Ga0154758_108_pt1 | contig 70818 bp, 53 predicted proteins | sample Rifle2008BG16ft_FD_105766 | JGI IMG/M metagenome (GOLD analysis project Ga0154758, IMG submission 105766) | Spirochaetes bacterium RBG_16_49_21
TCTTGACCACATATCTTCATGCAGTCATTCTATTCCCTATCCTCCCCAGTGTCCAGTAAAAAATTGTGGGACACGATCAGCCCCTGTCAGGGGCAAAATCTCCAAACAACCTCGCGTAGCGAAGGCCCGCAAGGGGCCGATAGGGGCGTTGCCCCTATCAATCACAACAGTTGCCGAACTGCAGTACGGCGCAGAAAAAAACAGATTTATCGATAAAAACAAAATCGCCCTCATAGAATTCCTGTCAATATTCAATATCCTCAACTTTAATGATAGAGACGCAATTGAATTCGGCAAAATCAAAGCAGGATTGGAAAAAATAGGCAAAATAATTGGGCCAATGGATTTATTAATTTCCGCGCAGGCCAGGTCAAAGAACATGATTCTCGTTACAAATAATGTGAAAGAATTCGAAAGAATTGACGGCATAAAAATAGAAAATTGGGCAAAAAGATAGAATCTGAAATCCTTTAAGGTCACGAGGGGGGTCAGAGCTTCCTTTCTTGAGCCAAGCCAGGGGTCAGAGCCCCTGACGGGTGCGCATACTTCATTGTTAAGGACGCCGGCAATGCGGTTGAATCAATAATCCGAATCATCCGCTTCAACTTCCCGATTTTTTTCGTATTCTGACCCCTTGTGCGTGACAACAGGGATTCATAGACTTCCTTGAATGGCTCGACCGTACTCCAATCCAGAATATTGCTGATACATTAAAATCATGAACATCTTTTCAAGAGGATATTTTTTGATATACCGATTGTATCCCCGTTTTTTTGATAATTTGTTGACAGTCCCGATTGTCTCTGTAATTATCTCGGTTATATTCATTTTGAAATCCTCCTTTTGTCTGGTCTTGTGGTGATTCCATTCAATTGGAGGATTTCATTTATTAATACTACTTTTTTATTTTGCTCCTTTTTTGATGTTTAGGAATAATTACTGGCAAAAGGTTATCATTTATGAGTAATTTTGAGCGTGATACTGCGGTTGAAGTGTGTGATGATGACGGTCGATACAAAGCAAATCTGTCGAAGCGTTGGGAAATCTGGGGGCCTAATGGTGGTTACTTGGCAGCAATTGCTTTGCGTGCTGCGGGCAAATTTTCTCCCGGATTCAGCCCGGTCTCATTTTACTGCCAATATCTTAACACTGCCAAGTTTGAATCCGTTGATATTCAGATTATCTCCCTGAAGTCAACAAAAGTAGCAACTGCGTTAGATATCGTAGTTTCACAAGATGGAAAATCAATTCTGAAAGCGCAGACATGGCTCAGCATTGATTTACCCGGTTATGAACATGATTATATTGAAAAGCCTAATAACTGGCAAAAACAGACTGAAACAGAAGCAGATGATGATATTAACCATTACGGATACAATTTCTGGAATAATTTTTTAAAAAAACCGGTTATGCCAATGCAGTTTGAAAAAAAGGAAGGTCGAATCCCTCGATTTTCTTCTTGGTTTCGCTTTGAGCCTGATTTTGAAATCAGCGACGCTTTTGTTGATGCGGCTCGATCCTTAGTGCTGATTGATACGCTTCAATGGCCGGCAGTTTACCGTTCTTATGGTCCAGGAAAAATGGCATATGTTGCTCCAAGCCTAGACTTGGCGGTGCAGTTTCATAGTTCTTCTCAAGATTCGTCGTGGCTTTTCTGTGATGCTTTTGGCGACTACGCCCATCGTGGTGTTATCGCAGGTAACGCCACTGTCTGGAATGAACAAGGTCAATTAATCGCTTCAGGGCACAGCCAGTCGTTGTGTCGAAAAATTGATTAATTATTAACGCGGCGCCTGAGCGAGCACGCGGGGGGATGGAAGGGCCGCCGCTTTTTCGTTCTGCCGAAGGCAGCGTGAAACCCCATCCTGCCGGCGGCGGCAGGCGGTCATCCTGACCGCTCGGAGCTCGCGTGTACGATCCCCCCTCCATTGGCCCGACCCGCTCCGGGTCACTCGCCCTGCCCCGGGCCAGGAGCACAAACTCCGCCCTTGTCATGGGCACCCCTCCCCCGAATTAGTTTGACAATTTCTTTATGAAAGATATTTAAGACAAAACTGTATCTGCTTAATATTAAGCAAAAAATAAAAATGGAGTCGACTCTCATGCCCAAACGATTAGAAAATAAAATCGCAATAATCGCCGGAGGCACCAGCGGCATCGGCGAAGCCACCGCCGAGGTATTCGCCGCCGAAGGCGCTCAAGTCATTATCGCAGGCCGCTCTGAGCAAAAAGGGGCAGAGGTCGCCAAGCGGCTTGGCGCAAATGTCATGCATCAAAAAACAAACGTCATGGTTGAGGCAGACATCAAGGCGCTGATCGATCTGGCCGTTTCCCGTTTCGGCAGGATTGACTGTCTTTTCAATAATGCAGGCGGGCCTGACCGCCCACGAGGAGCTGGATTTCATCATCAACTACGACATCAAATACCGGATGGGCAGGGAACTGGACTGCGGCGAGGAGGAAAGCAATGACTGACAATAGCTTGGCATTTTTTGAAAACTATAAAATCCGTCGTCATTACGATGAGCAGACAGAAACCTGGTATTTTTCCGTGGTGGATATCATCGCTGTATTGTTACAGCAATCGGATTTTAAAACAGCTAGAAAATATTGGAATAAGCTTAAAGAACGGCTAAAAAAGGAAGGAAGTGAGTCGGTGACAAATTGTCACCAACTGAAAATGGAAGCCGCGGACGGCAAAAAATACCTGACCGATGCTGCTGGTCCGGAAACATTGTTACGGCTTATTCAGTCTGTTCCCAGTCCAAAAGCAGAACCGATAAAACTATGGCTGGCAAAGGTAGGATACGAGCGATTGCAGGACATGAGCGACCCAGCTCGCTCACTCGACCGCGCCCGTGAATACTGGCAACAGCACGGCAGAAGCGAAAAGTGGATACAGCAAGGGATGATGGGGCAGGAAACCCGTAATAAACTCACGATTACTGGCAAGACCACGAAATAACCAAAGAAGATGAATATGCTATTCTCACTAATATCATTCATCAGGAATGGAGCGGTGTTTCGATTAAAAAGCATAAAGACATAAAAGGCCTTAAAACGCAGAATTTGCGCGACCACATGAGCGAAGCGGAGCTAATTTTCACGGCACTTGCGGAACTTTCGACCAGGCAAATAGCCGAAAGTGTGAATGCAACCGGAATGGTAGAAAATGCAGATGCGGGGGAAAAGGGCGGTAAAATCGCAAAAAAGGCCCGATTGGAATTGGAATCAAAAACAGGTAAAAGCGTCATCACATCCGAGAACTATCTTCCGCCAGCGAAGAAACAAAAGCAGATAAAACAAAAACCGGGTATTAGCGGGGACGAGGAATGATTGTTTCATCGCTCGGCAATACGGAATTACTGAAACTGCACAAGACCGCCTTTCTCTGCAGCCGCGAAATATCCGCTTCAGTGGTGCTCAAATGCTACGACTGGGCAATCGAACAGCATGAAAAAGGGAGCTGCATCATTAGTGGTTTTCATTCAAAGCTTGAGAAGGATGTGTTTCATTACCTGCTTGCAGGAAAACAGTCGGTCATCATGGCATTGGCGCGGGGAATGAAAAGAGAAAATCGAACTGGAAATTCAAAAAGAGGTTGATGCCGGCAGGTTATTAATTGTTACGCCTTTTGAAAAAGAAGTGAAACGGGTTACCGCCGAAACAGCCTTGGTAAGAAATCGGTTTATGATTGAACTGGCGGATGAAGTCACGATTGGCTATGCCAGCAAGGGTGGGATGCTGGAGAAGCTGGTGAGTGAAATTAAAGGGAAGAAAACATGCAGAATGGTGGATTAGGAGAAATATTAATGAAAAAAATATTGCCTGTCAAACCCTTGTCCGCAAGGGTCCCTTGGCATGATAATAAATGGAGCGGTACCTTTTGCCGCAATGTTCTTGATAATTCATTTTGTAGAATTCTTCCCAGAATAGACTCGAATAAAAATCCTGAGCTTGAAAAAGATGGTGAACAATTTAATGAAAACAATACTCCAATCCAAGGTGCCGGCGCCTTTTCAGTGGTAGCACGGAACATCGCCCTCCTCCCCTGCCGCCTGACCAGCCCTCGCGCTGCGGAGCCGCGATCCGGGAGAGCGCCGGGGGGATGAGGCTACAATTTATATCCAATTACGCGATATCCTGCTTCCGGAACAGGACCAGCAACAACCCGATACTGATTGTACAATATAACACGATGTTGATCATCGGGTGTATCGGGCCCGCGTAATCAAAGGACTCATTGGAGATGAATGAAGAAGCAAAAAGCTGCACTGTCGAGAGCTTGGGCAATGCAAGATAAACTATTTTCCACATGGATATGTCAGGGAGCTTTGAGGCGTTCCCGGTGAAAGCCTCCTGCACCATCCTGTTCTGGCTGACCGAATAAATGCCATCGCCGATGTAGCTGAACAAACCGAGCGCGGAAACTATGATGAAGCACGCGAAATCCGGGAGATACAACGACAGGAGCATCACGAAGCACACGACAAACAGAATATCGATTGAACACAGGAGCGAGGCGAACAGATATCCCGGCATAGCCTCCCCTGTTTTAATGAAACCGATTGTGAAGATGATCGCGTGCAGCGCGAACATGAATAAAAAGGTGACGATCCAGAGGCCCGCCGCCTTGCCCATGATATATTCATTCCGTGAAACCGGTTTCGATAAAATGGCGCTCTGCGTGCCGTCACCCCGTTCGCGCTTTAAAATACGCATTGAGAAAAGCGCGGCAATCATCATGGTCAAGGTTGAGACAACATTGAACATCACTTTTGACGCGCCCAGCGCGATAATCCCGCTATCGACCTGCTGATTGTTGATCGTATAATTCCCCTGGTAGCAATTTTTAATCCCGAGCACGAAGAACCCGCATATGATGAATATGACCATAAAGCTCTTCTGCTTTACCTGGTCGAAAATGGTATGCCGAATGATGTGGAGTAAAATCTTAAGTGTATTCATATTATCCCTGCACGTAACGGACAAAGACATCTTCCAGGTTCTCGCCCTCTTTAACGATGGATGAAATCGCGTCTTTTACCAGCAGTTTTCCCTTTCTAATTATTGCCGCGGTATCGCAAATTTTTTCAACTTCAGACAACAGGTGTGAATTCAAAAGGACCGTCACCCCGTCCTTGCGGAGATTTTCAAGGATCATGCGGACTTCACGAATGCCGATCGGGTCAAGTCCCTCGGTCGGTTCGTCCAGGATGAGGACCTTCGGTTTCCCGAGCAGGCACGACCCCAGCCCGATGCGCTGCACCATCCCCTTGCTGTAGGTTTTGGACAGGTCGCGCTCCTTGCCCGCCATGCCCACGATATCAATAATTTTCCCTATCTGCCCTTTCGCTTCCGCTCTGGGAAGCCCGATATAATCGGCGCAGCGGGCCAGGTACGCATACCCTGAAAGATGCGCCGGTATCTTGTGATTCTCGGCCAGATATCCGATCCCGGCACGGGCGGCGGTTTCACCTGAGGGAATCCCGTCTATGGAGACCCGCCCGCTGGTCGGGGAGGTAAAATCGAGGAGCATTTTGACAATGGTCGTTTTCCCTGCTCCGTTGGGCCCCAGCAGGGCGAAATATTCGCCTTTCCGCACCTCGAACGAAACGGAATCGACCGCGGTCAATGCGCCGTACTTTTTTGTAGCAGAATCGATTTTGATCATTTGAATATCCTTAATCCATGAAGAAGTGCTATTCCGGAATATAAAAGTCAAGAAAAATTGCATTTTAAGAAATAAAGTCTTTTACCTGGGTCCAATTCAGGTGAGGGTAGCGATTGTTGTCTATGGGTTCCAGTTTGGCTATTCCACTATACATATTATGCATGTACTGCATTCCTTGCCAGGCAGGGTAGATTTCATCTGTCTTGGGGGAAAATGTCTTTGTTATTTTAACATCACATCAAGCATACTGAGTCCCCCTCCGTATAGAAGTCGATATTTTTTGTTTTTTATCCGGCTGACGACTTCGGTTAACTGTCGAGCGCTTATTTGATCACCTGCAATTCTAAGGTGCCGGGGAGTATCCGAGTCGAGCGCCGCCTCGGCAACATAATTGGCAGTATCATCTTTTGTCGTGAAATCGAGAAGTTGATCGGCGTTACCATAATAGAGAACTCGATTCAGCTTGAAAAGAATGAAAGGCGCCTGTCCTGTTAGCATATCCATAAAGGCCCCATTGAGTATTGATGTGGCGGAAATCGGCGCTTTTTCAAGATAATAGGAAAATTCTCGTCGAAGATTAAGGTGACGATTTCTTCCTATGGGAAGTTTTGTAAAATCAATTGAATAATCAGATGGTATAAAACGATTTATTGTGGATGTCCGTGAGTGGCAAAACCGGACGATGGATCAATTTATAAAAAAACCCATCCAGATGGGTTTTTTTATTGGCAATGTGTTTTTTATTTTATATTGTATACTTGATGATAAAAAAAACTATAATCTGCTAGGAATTCAAAAAATGAAAGCACAGAAACATTTCTATCTTAAAGCAGCCAACGAACAAGTGGGAAAAAAAACGGCATTACGTATTGCAAAAGAAGAACAGGTTATACGCGAGACTATCGAATTCTTGGAAAAACGATGGAAAGAGGAATTTCCACAAACGAATATGAACAAACCGATCAAACCATATGTCCGCGCATGGTGTAGTTTAAAACTAAGAGGATGTTTAAGTTAAAGGGAATCCCCGGCAATGCTTCCAGCATCTTAAATAATAGAGTGACGGTGCAGTTATATCTTGTATACGCTGATTTTTTTATCCAGCTCTTCAGCCAGGGAAACAAAACTGGAGATATTGCCGGCGATCTCCTCGGCTCCTGATGCGTTATTCTGGGTAGCCAGATTAATATTCGAAACGGATTTTACTATCTCGTCAGTAGCGATCTCCTGCTCCTGAGTGGCGATCTTTATCTCTTCAGACCTTTTAATGACCTTGCCGGCCTGTTCGGATATATCATTGCTCCCCTTCATCTGCAGATCCGTATCCCCTATGATATCAGCCATCATATCAGACATGGAGTTTATCCACTGCAGTATTTTACCGATGGTATTGACGGTCATTTCAACATTTGACTTGCCGTTTATGATCTCCTGGTCGTTGGAGCTGAGCAATCTGCTTATATCCTTGACGCTGGCCGAGGTCCTGTCCGCGAGGTTCGATATCGCGTCTGCAACGACCGCGAAGCCCCTGCCGGATTCGCCGGCCCTGGCCGCCTCGATGGCCGCATTGAGAGAGAGGAGGTTGATCTGTTCGGATATTTCGTTTATTATCTGAATGATATTGTTCATTTCGGCCGAGCTGCCGCTTATATTCATCATGCTGGCGTTCATACGATTCAGGTAATTTTCGCCGGTTTTCGCATATTCCGTTATGCTCGCTATCAGCTCGCCCATGTCTGAAATCTTATTTTTCATAATTCCAATGACTGACGACATGTTCCTGATTCTTTCGATCAATATCCCCATTCCGCTATACTGATCATCGGAATAGCCCTTGATGTTTTTCATCATTGCCGCAATCTCCTCGATGGTTGCGGTTATCTCCTCTGCGGATGCAGCCTGATTTTGAGCGTTTTCAGAAAAACTGGAGGCAGTGGAAGCCATTTCCCTTGAAAAGGTGAACACATCACCGGACATGCTCCTGATGTCCCTGAAAATCAGCTTGACCTGTTCAAGCAATTTGTTGAACTCGTCGGCAAGCATGGCCATCTCATCCCCTGATGTGTTATCGATTCTGCCCGTGAGGTCGGAATTTTTAATTATGAATTGTATCGTATTCACCGTGGAGCTCAGGGAACGTTTGATGCTGCGCACTATTAAAAAATAGGTAAAGAAAAAACCAAGGGCGAGAACAACACCGATCGCAATGGATATGGCAAGAGTGCCCCGGAAGATGTCGATCGATTCATTCTTATATTTATTGGCTATGACATCCGCATAATTGTTCATCCGGGACATCAACTCTATAAGGTCATTCATCATTTTCAGGTTGTTGCCTCTGAATAAAGTAAGGGCTTCCGCAGTGGCTCCCTTTTGCATCAGGTCGACGATCTTGACCCGTACCGGCTGCCATTCATTAAAACGGGCGAGAAAATTATTAACGAGCTCCTTGCCCGACTCATCCTGTATGAGTCCTGAAATCACTTTCATATGATTGACAATATCGGCTTCCCTGTTTTCAATCTGAACGATTAGATAATTAACGGTATTGATGTCGTCGGACAGGGCGAGGTTTTGCATATCGAGCTTGATAGACTCGATCTTCCTTTGGGCCTCGAGTACGTTTTTGGTCATAATATAGGGATAATTATACATCTGTATCGAAACCCGGTTAATATCCATTAACCCGTAGATAAAAAAACCATAAATAAAAATTGAGAACAATGCCACGATCAGAAAACCCAATGTCGTTTTTTTAATTATGGTCATGTTCAAACCGGGGATTTTTAAACCGGACATCTTCATCTTTAAATCGGACATTTTCGTTCTCATTGTTTTCACCCCGCACTATGATTCGGGGCTGTCGCAAAAGAGAAATTTTGCCACAGAGACACGCAGCTCCGTGGTCTCTGTGCCTCTGTGGCCGGCTTATTGGACAGCCTCGGAAGCGAGACTATTCGACTTTTATCGCACTGCCGAGAATAGCCTTGCTGAAGGTGACGTTAAGTTTCTTTGCGATAGTCATATTTACATAAAGGTTCCCTTTCTGATTGCTTACCACCGGAATATCTTTCGGAGAAGTACCGCCGAGAATCTTCAACGCTACCTGCGCCGCCCATTCACCCTGCTCTTCCGGAACTTTTGTAACCCCGATCAAAGCATATTTCATCAAATAATCATAGGTAGTTCCGCTCGGAATTTTAATATTCTTCCGGATAAAAGCCTTCATTTCGTCTTCTTTCCAGTCGTTGATGCCGGCAATCGAGCCAAAAAGATAATAATCGCTTTCTTGCTGCATTTTTGCGAACTGTTCTTTGAACTCTTTCATGGACTTTACGTAATACTCTTTGAAGTCCAGGTGAAACATCTTTTTGTAGTTCCCGTTCTCCTTGTGCTCAGTCTCCGTATCTGCGGTTATAATCGCCATCCTGTTGCCTTTCGCATATGTTTTCATGTAATTGACGACCTGCGTTATCATTGCAACTTCTATCATCCCGGTGATATTATCGGTCGGAAAGCCATATACCGATGCGTCCCAGTTGAGGCCGCAGAAAACGAAAGGAAGCTTGGCGTTCTTGTAATAGGGAACGATCACAAACTTGGCGCAGTTGTCATCAGCTCCAATAACCAGATCCGGATTGTATTCCTCAATGGTCGCTTTTACCTTAAGAGCCGCTTGTTTTACAAACTCCTCGGAAGGGTTTCTCTTGGTGTCCATGCGGACGATTTTAAGATCAATACCTGCAGGCGTAACAACAGACTGGACGCCTTTTGTTATGCCGTCGCTCCATTCATATCCCTGATGATACGAATCGATGAAAAGAATCTTCTGCTTGCCCTTTTTACATGCAGTAAAAGCGACAACCAGGCTGAGAAGTGATACAAAGAATATTCTCCCGTAGAACCTCATGGCTCCCTCCTTTTTTAAATTTATCATTTTGAAAAATACGGCAGACCTTGGCGCTAAAAATCCTTTTCAGGCACTCGAGGATTGTGTCCCCCCCGGGGAGGTAATTTCTAAAGCTGACGTTATCAATCCTCTGCTAAAGCTTCAATCTTCTATCCGAGTAAATTATTATTAATTAATATTTGAAATTCAATGAATTTTTTTGCCCTCCATAACTAAATTATATCTAAATTGATTAATATCAATAAAAAAACCCATCTGGGTGGGTTTTTTTATTGATATTTAAATGCCCTTTATCAGTTAGCATAATCTTGATACCGGAAGGCGATCAAATTCAGCCCCGCTTTCCGGAGGGTGTCACATCAAACACCGGCTTTTCATGGTCGGGTTCACTGTTGTGAGGCCGGGACGTGCTTGCGCAGCAGATCGGCAAACTGTTCAGGAACAATGGGCTTGCTGAAGTAATAACCCTGCATCTCATCGCAGGAGTGTTCCCGCAGGAAGGCCTCCTGCTCCTGCGTTTCAACACCTTCTGCGACGACAGTCAGACTTAGGGTCTTGCCCATAGCGATGATCGCCTCGGTGATCGCTTTGTCCTCAGCGTCCCGGGGGATGTTTCGAATGAAGGAGCGGTCCACCTTGAGCGTATCGATAGGGAAATGCTTGATCTGGGCGAGAGAAGAATAGCCGGTGCCGAAGTCGTCGATGGCAAGACGCACGCCCATTTTTTTGATTTCGGACAGCTTTGCGATCATGCGCGCCGGGTTATGCATCACCATGCTTTCGGTAATTTCGAGCTCCAGCAGATGCGGCGCCATGCCGGAATCCTCCAGCGCGGATTTAATATCTTCCAATAAATTATCGTCCGTAAGCTGGCGAAGTGACAAATTTACCGCCATACAGACAGCGGGAAGGCCCTGGCTTTGCCAGGCGACATTTTGCGCGCACGCGGTTTCCAGCACCCACCTGCCGATGGGCACGATCAGCCCTGTTTCCTCGGCCACCGGAATGAATTGCGTAGGGGTCACTGAGCCAAGCTCCAGGTTCTCCCAGCGCAACAGCGCCTCCACGCCTGTGATCGCGCCGGTTTTGAAGTCCAGTTTGGCCTGATAGTGCAGAGAAAATTCTTTACGCTCCAGTGCAAGACGCAGATTTGTCTCGATCGACAGCAAGTGGATTGATTGTGACTTAATATCTTTGGAGTAAAACTGGTAGTTATTCCTGCCTTCTTCTTTGGCAAAATACATGGCTATGTCGGCGTTTTTCATCAGGGATTGTTCGTCCACGTCATCTTTTGGAAACATGCTGATGCCGATGCTTGCCGTTACGCGGCATTCGTGACCCATAAGAACCATCGGTTTGATAACGGCGGAAAGGACCTTATGGGCTACGGTGATGACTTGGCTCAATTCATTCACCTCCTCGATCAGTATAACGAACTCATCTCCTCCCAGGCGGGCGATAACGTCGACGGCCCGCAAGGTTTGCTTCAGCCTTGATCCGATCTCCTGCAGCAGTTGGTCTCCTGCCTCGTGACCCAGGGAGTCGTTGATATTCTTGAAACGATCAAGATCGATGAAGAAAACCGCAAACTGCCTATTATGGCGCTTCGCAGACTGGATCGCGTGGTTCAGCAGCTGGTTAAACATCAAACGGTTGGGCAGGCCCGTCAGGGCATCGTGCGTGGCGAGGTATTGAACCTTCTCTTCGGCGCGTTTGCGATTGGCCTCGTGCTCGAAGTTGTCCAGCCCAAAGACAACGTTTTCCGCCATACGCTCGAGAAGCTTGACGATTTCGCCGTCAAAAGCCCGCTTCTCGCCGGCGTAGAAAGCCAGGGCGCCGATTGACTGGCCGCCGCGGATAAGCGGTACAACGGCTGCGGCGCCCAGCTTTTTAGCATTTTCACGCCAGGTCAGCGAGACCGGGTCGTTGAGATAATCATTGGAAACGCACGGTTTTCCCGTACGGAAGGCGGCGCCGACAAGTCCCCTTCCCTCGGGGATTGACTCATCGAGGGAGATGCGCGCCGCACGCAGTATGGCCATACCGGCGCCGCTGGCAGCCGCCACTCGTACCCATGGTGTTTCCGGATCAAAAAGCAGAACTCCCGCGGTAATGAGTTTGCCGCCGTCGACGGCAGCGTCGCATACCCGCTGATACAGCTCCTCAGGCGATTTGGCGTGTAAGATCGCCTCGTTGGTCGCGCTTAAAGCCGCGAACATCCTCCCGAGCAGGCGCATGGATTCTTCGGCGAGCCAACGACGGCTGATGTCGATCGAGGTGGACACGATAATCCAGCGGTCGCCGACACGCAGCGCGCTCCGGTGCAGCTCGACGATAGTCCGCGTGCCGTCTTTGGTGCGCGTCCTCATTTCGGCCGTGATGCCGGCGGGAGCGGCGGCAATGGCTTCATCATAAGCCTTCTCAAGTATTTTACGATCGACCCGCAATATATCCTGTGGCGGTATTTTCATATACTCTTCACGGGTATAGCCGGTCAATTTGCAGGCCATGTCGTTAACATAGAGGAAGCGCATCGTTGTCCGATCAACGAGATAAATCATGTCCCGCGATATTTCCATGGCGGAGCGAAACAGCGCCAGCTCCTCTTCATATTTTTTCCGCTCGGTGATGTGCCGGGAAACGCCCCTGAATCCGACAGGTTTCCCTGCTGAATCCCTTATAAGGGACGCCGATATCTCGCTATAAATTTCAGTCCCGTCTTTTCTGGTGACCTTGTAATCAAATACCTTGCCGGATACGCCGGTTGTGTAGATTTTATTAAAGGCCTCAAACGCTTTCGTCGCGTTTTTTTCGTCCGCATACTGCCGGTAGTTCATTCCAATCAATTCCCCCCGGTCGTATCCCATATTTCTGCGCTCCGCGTCGTTAACGAAGGTAAAATTACCGGCAAGGTCAATCTCAAAATAGCCGTCCTCCATTTTCTCTATTATGGTCCGATATCTCTCCTCGCTCTGGCGCAAGTCCTCTTCCATTTGCTTGCGCCCGGTGACGTCCTTACCGATTCCCCGGTAGCCCGCGAGGCGGCTTCTGCTGCTGAAAATCGGGTAACCGCTCATACTGATATAACGCCGCGTCCCATCTGACGATAATCGGTTCATGACTATGCCGCGAAACGGCTTGCGTGCTTCCAGCCGGGCGCGGTGCGCTTCCCACCCGCCTTCGATCTCAAGACCGGTTTCCCAGGGCCGTTTACCCAGAGGACTTCCGCCGGGAAAACTCCCTTCGCCCGCGGCGTTCCTATCATCAAAACGCGTAAAGAAAAATTCGGAGTCCTGCTCCCAGTACCAATCGGACAGCAGCTCGATGAGCGCCATCAGGTGCTTGCTGTCGTACTGGCGCGTCTCACGCGCCTTTTTCGGTTTTTTTGGTTTCACCGGCCTGGTCTCTTTTTTCATACTCTTTTCCTTTGCTATTATTATACATTTATAACAAATTCCTGATGTATCAAATAATCGGACATGCCCGTCTTGAAGATCCTCCATCTTTTTTGCACGCGGAAACCACGAGGACCGCGGACGTATTTAATCGGTGAGCAGCTGCGAATCTAATTAAAATACTTTATAAGTATAACCTGGTTGCCTTTACCATTATAATTTAATTCATCGAAGCAATTTTTTGCCATTGCAATACCCCGTCCATGACCAAGCATTTTCTTATTAACATTGACAGACTCTCCGGTTAATATCTTTTTATGATCAAATCCATCACCTTCATCGGTTATTTGATAGAGGACTTTCCGGGGGTCTATTGAATATTCGATTTGCACGCGTCTGTCTCTATATTTCGAATCCTGCTGGCGTTCCGCAACGAATACAAAATAATTATCATTATCTATCAATTGACTTTTCTCATCAAATGATATGTTAAGATTGCCGTGCTCAATAGCGTTGATTATTATTTCACGCAAAGCAATACGTAATATATACACCTTTTTATGATCCATATATTTGGCAAGACTTCTGGTGATGCGATGGGAAATATCTTCGGCGGTAATAAAATAATTTTCAATTGTCAAATGCTGTTTTTCCGATTCGACATATTTAATAAGCAAATCATCTTCGACCCTGGTTGCCTTCCCTATAATTTCATTTCTGCCCTCGATATTTACATATTCCAGATAAACTCTCATTTCTTTTGGTTCCGAGGTAAATGATACTTTAAAATCAGTTTTAAAAGACATAGGGTTCTTATCCACGGCAAATGATTCCAATTTCTCCTGCACAAGGAGCTTTGATACGCTGACTCTTTCACTGCCTTCATGGATGAGATCGAGAAAATATTTTGATATCACTTCTTCCGGTTTTATGTTCAAATGAGTAATGACGGCATTATTTACGGTTAAAAATTTAAAATTTTCATCAAGAGAAAAAATTACGTCATTTGAACCCTCAACCAGTATCCTGTATTTTTCTTCAGAAATGGCGATTTTTTCTTTAGCCGTATTTAAATCCCGGATATTCTTCTTCAATTCGGTATTTAAATTTTCGATCTCTATGTTTTTCCTGGTGGTCTGCTCAAGGAATTCGTCCTTTTGCAGAGCCGCGGCCGTAAGCACATCAATGGCTTTAATCTGCGCGTCTTCTTTTTCCTTATTTATTGCATTAAACCTTTCAGTCAGAGCCATTCCCAGAAGGATTATATGTAATAGTGATCCTATCTGTTGGCTCCAATTTGTTATAAAATTAGACGGCAATAGACCGCTGGACTTAAGTGAAAATGCGGATACTCCTATTATAAGTACGATCCAGGCCGCAACATAATAACGAGTTGCAAGGAAAGGATTACGCTTTTTTAAGAATCTTGTAATGAATATAAGCCTGACTATATAGACGACATTTAAAAATGCGATTATGACTAATATTGGATATGGGAATGAAAAAACAAAAAGCATTCCCAATGCGGACAAGAAGATCAAACTCTTTATGAATTTATCTTCCCGGGGAAGATTATTTTTCAGATCCAGAAACGTCCTCCCATACTGTAAACCGCATATAATTGCCAGGAGTATAAAGAAGGGGATACTAATTCTTTCAAATTGTACTGACTCCGGCCAGAGATATTGAAAAGATAAACCATTGATAGATGACTGATATAAACCATACCCGATGATCCACATGCAAAAATACAGATAAGCTCTTTTTCTACTGGTGAAAAATAATAATAATGTATAGAGGGATGCCATCAATAAAATCCCGTAATACATTCCGAACAATATTGACTCATCATTTATTTTCCGTAATAAGAGAGCCGGAGTCCACGCCCATAATGATATGTCCATTGAACCAACCGTAGTAAAGCGCATATAATAAGTGCTTTGTGTTTCCGGCCGTTGTGTCAGATTAAAAACAAAATTCCTATAAAATAGATCGCGTTCTTTGAAAGGAAGAGAATTTCCGGCTCTTTTCATTTCAAAATGACTTTTGCCCGTGAGTTTATATAATTCTATGGAATTAATATGAGGATAGTCGACTTCAAGCGCCCAGTTGATTTCTTTTTTATAAGAATTGGCCGCTACAAAACGGACCCAGTATGATGAAGAAGTAAATCCAAATTCAAGGGTTTTGCTCTCGGATTTTTTCCATTTTAATTCCTTATTTTCGTTTGCATTATTTATTATATCTTCAATCTTTAACGAATTATCTTTATCTTCCAAATAATCCAAAATGAGTCCGACGCTGTATTTATCCATTGAATCGTTCAAATAAATTTTTCTTTGCAATACAGTAACGTCCGCAAGTGCGTATTCTATTCCCGCAAAAATACATAATAATTGGAATAATATAAAAAATCTTACTCGCGACATATCTGCCTCAGATTGGGAATATCTTTATGTTATTTATAATCATACTGCCATTAAAATCAATAATATTAAATATTCCACATGTTTAAAAATTAAAATTTAACCGGCGCTAGCGCAGAGTACGTGCCTGCTAATTCTCACCATGGCATACGCGGATGCACCAATGCCGGTTAAATTTTTTTCAATAGCACCACGGTCACATCATCATTCAGGGTATACCCCTGAAGCGCTTCCAGGATTTTATCTCTGATTTCATCCGTTTTGAGGTTACCGTATTTTTTAAAAATGCCGACAAGCTTATTATCGGAAAACATGGCATTCCCCGCATCTATCGCTTCCGTAAGGCCGTCGGTATACAGGAGCAGCGTATCTCCTCGTTTCATATACAGATCACTATCGATATTTTCCCTTTTAAGATCCCACGGTGATAGCCATAGCCCCCCCGTAGAAAGCACATCCACGTTTGAAGATGATGCCCGGTATACAAGAAGATCCTGATGAAGTCCTGAATAAACGGCGCTCCCGTCTTTTCTGAAGGAAAAGGCCGTTATCGTCATATATTTCTGATCTTTCATTTTTTTGACGTTATATTTTATTGTTTCATTAACTATGGACAATAATTCGGATGGTCTCAGGTCAGGATATTTTCTGACCATGGTCTGTATTGATGATTGGACCATCATCATGACAAGCCCGGCGGGCACGCCGTGCCCTGAAACATCGCCGATGACGACCCAATCGTTACTTCCACAATTAATAACGTCGTAATAGTCGCCGCCGATGTCATTAGCCGGCTTGATGTAGGCGGTGATTTCAAATCCATCAATTATCGGATTATCCGGGATCAGTGTGGATTGAATATCGGCCGCAATTTGCATCTCGGTTTGCAGCTTGGCCCCGTTTTCCCGATGGGCGATAAGACGCGAATTCTCAATTGAAATGGCCGCCTGTGCGGATAATAGCTGCAGTAACTCCAAACGTTCGGGCGTAAACGCGTAGGTGGTCAGATTATTCTCCAGATAAATAATCCCGGCCATAGTTCCGGTGTGTCGCAGGGGAGCGCAGAGGATTGATTTGGGATGACCGGCGATTATATAGGGATCGTTGATAAACCGTTCATCGCCCATTGCGTCGTTCAGAACGATATTCTCTCCGGTTTTTTTTACATAATTTACTATTGATACCGACAGCGAGTCGTTCCCTTCAACCGGAATCGATTTCAAAACCTCAACTGCTTCATCGGTTTTTCCAACAGCTTCAATATAGAGTTTTTTATTGTCTTCATTTTCCAGTATTAAATAACCGTGCTGAGCGCCTGCGTTCTCGATTGAAAGCTTCATGATAGTTGCAAGCAATCTTTCCAGATCAATCTCGCTGGACAGGGACCGGGATGCTCTTATAACCGTCATTAAATCCAGGGCTTGAGATTCTTTAGTCCCGGATGATGCATCAATATCCGTCGTCGAATTCGCGCCCGTTTTTCTAAGGCTGTCAGGAATGAGGTCGGGATGTTTTTCTTCCAGATCTTTTACCTTTGCCGTTGCGCCCCATTGTTTGTACAAACTGTGCGCTTCCTGGATAAACGCCTTTCCAAGCGTCTCATGTGCTTTCTCCAACCAGAAATTCCCCTGCAGTTCATTTGCAAGAGCTCTCAGGTGAATAAAATCATCCTTCCCTATTGAATCAATAGCCTTTTTATAAAGATCGGTAATGGTCTCAAGCGGCTCCCCCCGGATTACAGCCATTTCCGCGGAAAGCAAATAATATTTATGGGAGAAATTTGAAGGACAGTTATCCGACCACAGCTTCAATTTTTCCAGATTTTTTACAAGAGTTTCCATGATTTTATTTTGTTCGTCCCCGGTAACCCTTCCCCATTTTTTTGTGAGGATCAGGGATTGAATCAGGAATTGATCGGGAAGCTTGAAGAGTCCCTCCCCGGAGTGAAAAAAAGATTCAGTGAAGGAATTCCACTTTTCTGCCGCATCCATGTTGCCCAGAAGGTAAGTGACCAGGATTTTGCCCAGGCCATATGAATGCAGGCAGCTTACATTATCGGTCTTCTTAATTGATTCAAAAAAATCATCGTCGTTTTTCTCATAATCGATTTCTTTATTTTTTCGGGGGAATGTTTGAAGTTGTTGAATGATATGATGGGTGACTTTGGCCAGCATCAGTTGCGTAATGCTTTGCGATTTTTGCAGGAAAACGATCGCCTTTTCCGCTTCCCGCCCGCACTCTTCGAGATTTTTGCCTGCATACAGAAGGGTCTCACCCATAGAAGCGTATGTATAGGCCACATGTTCTACGTCACCCGTTTCCATCCCGACCTGCCGGGACATGGCAAGATATTCAAGGCTTTGCTGATAATGAACCCGCCAATGAGAGACAAAGGCGCCAAATACAAAATAGACTGAGGATTTCAAAGAATCCGCTTTGAATTTATTTATGAGCGCAAATGCCGCTTCGCCCAACTTATAACCGGCGGCATAATCACCAAGAATCGATCCCTGAATGATTCCACAATCCATGAAATTTTTGCAGGATACCGCGGTTGTTCCGTGCGACAATGCAAGGTCAAACATCATCAATTCCACCAGGATTGAAAGAGGAGGGTAGGTATGAATGGCGGGAGGAATTACCTGAAACAGCAGCTCCATGGCCATAGCTTTGTTCTCATCTTTCATTTCGGGCAGATTGACGAGTTCTTCTATCGGGACTTTTAATAGATGCCCTTGCATTTTTCCGTGGCCCTCCCCTATTTTTCGATCAATTTCCTGATGATCTTCCGCCAGAGCTATGTTAAATAATTGAAGAGCCTTCCGAACCTCATTGACCGTCTCATTATTTTTCGCTTGATGTTTAAGTATTCTGGCTCTTAAGACGTAAATAGAACCGCGATCAAGATTATTTCTCGCTATTTCAAATAGACGATCACAAAGCCCGCTTGCCTTTTCAATATTTCCGGATAGGTACCTTGATTCAGCATGTTCCAGAGATAACACGAATAGCTTATCCGGCAGCAATGCCCATTCTTCAGGAGACAATAGGGATTTACCGGTCTCAAAATATTCCGCGGCAGCTGTAAAAGCCGTGGAGTTTTTCGCTTTTGCCGCGGCTGTCAGATTCAGATTCACGAGGTTGATCCTCTCCTTATGGCCGGTTATTTGTTTCCTCCCTCTGTTGAGCTGGTCAACGATATAGAATATCTTTTCATTCAGGTCTTTTAGATCGGTCTTCTTGAGCACATTATTTCCGATCTTGTAGTGCATTTCAGCCTTTTCATCGTCCGGAATTAGGGAATAGGCTGCCTCCTGAATCCGGTCATGATGAAATTTATACATGTCTCCATAAAGGGTAATCATATCTTCTCTAATGGCTGATGTCAGATCGGCAAGAGTTTCATCAATTGATTTTTCAGAAACAACGGACAAGGACTCAAGATCAAACCTGTTGCCGACGCAGGCGCATATTTTCAATATATCCCGCGTGTTTTTCGGGAGATTGGAAATTTTCCCGGCCAGAAACTCAACGACATTGTCCGTAACCTCCATCTGCTCAATCATATTTATATTCCAATCCCACCCGGATTGGGGATCCAGTTCTATAATTCCCTTATCATACAGATTTTTTAGAAACTGGATGACGAAGAACGGGTTCCCGGCTGTTTTTTTGTGGATGAGCTCGGCAAGAGACATCGATTTTTCAGCATTACAAATAAGCACATTCATAATTATTAAATTGATGCTGGTCGCATCCAGAGGGCCGAGTGTTATGCTGTTTATATTTTCGATACTCTTACGGATTTCATCAAGGGTAAGTGAAAGCGGGTGGCCCTGACTTACCTCGGTATCCCTATAGGCTCCGATTATTAATAGGTATTTTGATTCATGACCGATCATTATGGTTCTTATGAGCTTGAGGCTCGCCATGTCGGCCCATTGGAGATCATCTAAAAAGATCGCAATGGGATGGTCTTCTGTTGTAAAAACATTTACAAAGTTTTTAAATACAAGGTCAAACCTGTTCCGGCTTTCCTCCGGCGCGAGAATCGGCACATTCGGCTGTTTGCCGATAATAAGACCCAGTTCCGGTATGACATCCGTCATAACTTTTCCATTTGTTCCGAGCGCTGTAAGCAGTTTATCCTTCCATACATTTATTCTCTTCTCGCTTTCGGCAAGTATCTGGCGTATGAGACCCTGAAAAGCCTGTATGATGGAGCTGTACGGAACGTCTTTTCTGAACTGGTCGTATTTGCCGAATATGAAATATCCCTTCTTCGACACAATGGGCTTTTGTATTTCACTGACCAGAGCCGATTTGCCGATTCCCGGATGGCCAACGACGAGCGTCATCTCAACTGCTCCCCTGCTTGCCCGCTCAAAGGACATCATTAAGATATTCAATTCTGTTTCACGGCCGACAATGGTCTGCGGAATACTTAATTTTATTGAAATATCTCTCGTTCCAAGAGGGAATTCATCAATTTTGCCTTTCGCAGTTAACTGGTTCAAACATTCATCGATATCGGCCATTAAGCCCAGGCCGTTCTGGTATCGCTCTTCGGGAGTTTTTGATAACAGCTTCAGGATAATAGCGGATAACACCGGCGGGATTGAAGGATCCAGGGCACTCGGAGGAGACGGCTGCCGCGCGATATGTGAATGAATTAACTCCATCGGGTCCTTTGATTTAAACGGAACTTCACCCGTAAGCATCTCGTAAAAGGCTATCCCCAGGGAGTACAGGTCCGTGCGGTAATCCACGCTCCGGTTCATCCTGCCGGTTTGCTCGGGAGACATATACGATAGGGTTCTTCTGATAACATCAGGATTATATAACTCATCGTTTGCATGCGTTACTATCGCGGGAAACCCGAAATCGGTTATTTTGACCGTGCCCTCTTTTGTATTAAACAGAATGTTATCAGGCTTGATATCCCGGTGAATGAGGTTATTCTTATGGAGGAGACCAAGGGTTTCAGATATTTTTAATGCAATCAGCAAAAATGATTGTATGTCGAAATTTCTGGTTTTTAACATGTCTTTAATGGAGACGCCGTCAAAATCTTCTTCAATTATGGCATAATTGTTATTTTGCTCTACGAGATCGTATGTTTTGATAACGCCATCTACGTTGAGGTTTTTCACAAGCTTATATTCTTGCTTAAACCTGGCTAATTGCGATGGAGTGAGATACTGGGTTTTTAGCACCTTAATTATGAATGACGGTGATTCGTTTTGTTTATACCCGCGGTAAACGATGAGGTTTCTTGTTTCATGAATTTTCTTTTGAAGAATATAACTGGAAATCATTTTCATGGTCAGACTCCCGGACGCAGGATCGAAAAGCTATTCATTGAAGCACACCATATAAAATTTATTAAAATTTATTGCAAGTTCATACAATTATTTTTTATTTTGAAGAATTAATCGACAGAGCGAATCGTAAGCCATTATCGGCTGAAACGATGTCCATGAATCACACACGTATGTATATGTACGCTACGAGGAATTCAAGCCGGAAAGGCTGACGATCGGGAAGGAATAACGTTTTAAACAGCTGATTTCTAATAATTCATCGGCGTCACATACGCCGGCGATTTCTGCGCGAAGCTCTCCGCCATTTCATATATGACGATATCCGGCTTTTCAACGTCAAGAATCGAAAGATCGACCCGGTTATAGCTCTGGATGCAGACCATACGGCTGAAGTGCTCGGCCATGAATGGTTTGACAAAATTGCAAAATGAATCGTGATACACGACCGCCCGGGGCAGGGATCGATCGGCATTCTCAAATACTTCGGTGAGCCTGCTGCTCTTTAGCGGGTACGGCTGTGGGATCTTCATAGAGCGCTGCGGGTATTTCGGCTTTAAGAGATAAATCGTTTCGGAGAACCTGTCTTTTAAGCCGAGCATGGATGCCAGGTCGCCGCCCTGTATCGTCTCTGCAACCATCTTGTAATCGGTCATCGGACGCGGTTTCAGTCGGGGATAAAACTGCGCCAGTTCCCCGGCAATCCTCCGGTATCCGGAGAACGCGCCGACGGCGTTCCAGTGGACATCATGCTTCAAAAAAACCATATATTCTTTCTTCGCTTCCAGAAGCGCCCCGCCCAGGTCGATGCAGTCGATGCCGGTATGTTTATTCAGATACGTCAGGATCTGATCGAGGCGGGTCGTTTTCCTCACCGGCTCGAGGTACCGGGGCACGTATTCAGGGTATATCCGGAGCTTCATGGGACAGAACACCAGGAGGAACCTGATCCCCTTCCGGTCGCAGTATTTTTTTATTTGCACCAGGGGCTGCATCCACTCAGCGATCTCCCGGTCGCTCGTAAACGGCCTGACGGCGCGAAAATAGTCAAGGGCGTTGTTCCCCTCGTCGTCCTTTATAAGATACAGCCACTCGTCCTTTCCCACCAGGACCTTGGGAAACTGGGCAACCTTCAGGAACTTCAGCTTTAACAGGCTGTTCCAGCGTATGAGGGTGTTCCGGAATCCGAAGTTATCGATAAAGTATTTCACGAACTTGTTGTGAAAATTGACGATGGACTTGCGGTCGAGCGTGAGATCGGGCAGCTGCGAAAGGGAGCTTTTTTCGTTTCCCGTGAGCGAAGGGGCTATATTGAAAAGGTTGTCTAATGTCGGAATCCAGAGGCTCGCAACGAATATCGCCGTTACTGCAGTGCTGGTCATGAATGCCGCTTTCACGCTCGCCATGATATGCTCCTAAAATTGGCCGTACACGAACGGAGTGAATGTTTCGCTTGCTATGGCCATGTACGAGAGAATAATAACGCCCGCGAATATGAGCGTCACGGCGGCACCCTGAGCAAAACGGAGCATGAAACCCGCCGCTCCCTGCTGTTTTTCAACGAAAGCCGCAACGCGCTCCCTGATGGCCGGTATGATGGGCGCGTATCCAATCAAGCCGAAAGCGATTGCCAGGCCAAGCTCCGTATTCATGATAAGCGGCATCGTGGTCGTTATCGTTCCTGCATCATTAAAGCCGAACAGGGCGGCGAACAGTTTCATTGCATATTCAATCGTACTCGACCTGAAAAAGACCGCTTGGAGCAGGAATGCCAGGTTCACGTAGAGGATGCCGACCGGACGCCAGAGCCGATCAAAAAAATCTCTCGGCAGGAGCTGTTCGATCACCAGGAGTACGCCGTTCATCAGCCCCCAGAGAATAAAGCCCCAGCTTGAGCCGTGCCACAATCCGGTAAGGATGAACACAAAGACCAGGTTGAAGTAATGGCGAACCCGGCCGACCCGGCTCCCTCCCAGTGGAAAATATGCATAATCGCGAAACCATGACATGAGGGTTATGTGCCATCGCTGCCAGAACACGCGCATTGATGTGCTCACAAAGGGGTATCTGAAGTTTTCGGGCAGGGTGAACCCGAATATCCTGCCGATGCCGATTGCCATATCAGTATAACCCGAAAAATCGTAATACAGAGACATCAGGTACGTGAACACGGCGAGCCATGCGACCCCTGCCGAAAGTTCATTGGCAGGGGTGGCGAATAAACGGTCAACGGTTCCGCTGATCGCATTTGCAATGATCATCTTTTTCCCCAGACCGATGATGAACCGCCGCACCCCGTACGAGAAATCCTCCATCGAAGCGCGCCGCTCGACCACGTCCCCGGCCATGTTCGTGTAACGCGCGATGGGACCCTGGAGCATCTTGGGAAACAGGGCGAAAAAAAGACCCAGCGAGATCGGATTTTTTTCAACCTTCGCAGTATCCCGGTAGATATCAATAACGTATGAGAGCATGGCGAATGTAAAAAATGATATTCCGATGGGGAGATGGATCTGCGGTAACGTGATGGGGGTTCCCCTGAAGAGCTCGATCATGACATTAATGTTGCCGACAATAAAGTTCATGTATTTGAAAAATATCAGGGGCAGCAGGTTGGCGATGATCGAAAAGGCCACCGCGGCTTTGCGCCGCTTGCCGACGCGGGCAATCCAGAGGCCGAAACCGTAATTCATTGCCATCATGACCAGCAATAGGATTGTATACGCCTTATCGCCCAAATAGTAGAATATTAAGCTCACAATAAGCAGAAACACATTTCTCAGCACCGGCCTGTTTCTCAGAAAAAAATACAGGACCATGGTGATGGGGAGGAAAAAGAACAAAAATGTAACCGAATTGAAAATCATATGCTGTATGCCGACAGGTTTTGAGTATAAAAAATCACGAGGATGTTTCGTCAAGAAAAAATTTTCATTACAATGGCGGAGTAGCGGGCGCCGTATATTCCGGTTAGAGTTTTTTGGCGCGGAAGTAGAACATCGGCGTGAAAATTCCCTTTTTTCCCGCTTCAACGAGATAATCGGCGGTTTTGATGAGAAGCGCGCTTAACGCGATTGAGCCTTTCGGAGCAATTCCCATTTTTTCAAAAATGGTAAGAAGGAAATGGGTTATCATTCGTCCGGGACGAGTGCAGAGCAGTCCGTGCAGCGATGAAAGCTCCTTACCCTCTATCGGCAGGTACCAGGGCTTGCGCGGGTCGGAAGTCAGCGCACGGTCTTCGGAATCGCAGACCGTGAATCCGGCTTCTTTCAGAACGCGAACAATCTCGCTCGTATGCAGTATATCCGGTAACGCGTCCCCTTCCTCTATCCCTTTTTTTATTTGCCGGTGATCGGGATTTTTATCATCATAGAGGTCCGTGAGGCACCATTCATATCCGGAAAACTGGCCGCCGGGTCTAAGAATTCTATAAACTTCTTTAAATAGCGCAAGCCGGTCCGGGGCATGGCACGAGGCCTCAATCGTATATGCCGCATCAAATGATCCGTCGTCCAGGGGCAAATGCATGAAATCGGCCTTTAGCGTGGAACACTGGTTAGTTAATCCTTCCTCTTCGATATACTTACCGCATTTGGCGATTTGATAGGCGTTGTTGTTCACTCCGGTTATCCGAGCGCCGCTATAGCGCGCTAATTCCCTTAACGGCCCGCCGACGCCGCACCCCAAGTCAAGCACCTCTGAGCCCGGATCCAGCTCAAGTTGTTCGGCCAGATAATGCTCGTGCCGGATTAGGGAATCCTTAAACGATTCGTCTCTTTTCCGGGGGGCGAAGTGGAATGACTGTCCCCATCCATATTCGTAAAAATCGGTCACTAAATCATAGTAGTGGTTGATCATGGTTTTATAATTCTTCGTTCGGGACACGATTGTGCCGCTTTCCGCTTCATTATGAAAACCGCGGTATTCATGTATCATTGAAGCGAGATTTTCTTTTTCAACTCCCTTGGGTATTGGATTTTTTATGCTCGGCATAAGAGATTTCTCCTCTTGGTTTGATTTTTTACTATACAAAAACGGCAAAGATATCTTCTTAATACAAAAGCCGGAACAATTGAATAATTTAACGATATGTACAATTATTCAATAATATATGTTATTTTTCAATACTTTTTTCTATTAAAAATTTTTCTTAGGAATTTGTAACTATTCAGCTATTTAAAAAATTCTCGCAAAGACGACCTCACCCCCCGGAACCTGCCGGACATGGATGTCCCAATGCCGGCGGAGCCAGGAGGGCGGAAGCCGGCCTCTCCATATTGGAGAGGGTGCGCGGAGCGCGGGTGAGGTCAGAGGAAGGGTTCTTCGCGACTCTGCGAGAAACCCTATTTTTCTTGACGTTTCATATTCATATAGGTATCTTCAATCAGCCTCCGCAAGCAGCCGCATGATTTCACGTTGTGTGTCCGTGATTTTGATAACGTCGCCATCCAGCCGGTATTGTTCGAGCTTTTCCAGGAGCCGTAGAACCTGTTGCCTTGTTTCCGACACGGATTATCTCCTATTTTTTAAATTTTAGTCGACAAATAGTCGTTATGTACTATATAACCTATATAGACTATGATAGTCAGTAAAATATTTTCTGATTTGCGAAAAAAATAAGGGGATTGTAAAATGGTCATTAAGAGAAAAAATGCGATGCCGTTAAAAAAAGGAAAAAACGCCGGAAAGATACGGCCGTATGTGGTCTTCGATCCGCAGGAATATAAAGAAATTTCGCGCCTTGCTCTGGAGCTCGATATGGAAAAAGGTGAGTTCATCCGCGCCGCTGTCCTGCATGTCGTGAAAAATAAGATCGACCCACGCAAAAAATAGTAATCCTGCCTTTTAAGTGCATAGCTCTTTTGGACTCTAAATTAAACCCTATATTCTTTCAGTGTCTATAGCCTTCGCATGTATGCACTTTTTTTCTCAATTTTAATAATTTTATCGGTGTTAATTCCTTAAATTTTTTTATCTGCTCATGATGAGTGTCAACATTGCTTTTATAGACCCCCCATCCCCCTGCTAATCATTACCCACATCTTTAAATCAAGCCTCACGGCCCCCTAAATCCCCCGGAGGGGGACTTGGAGATTATGTATTATTATGAAGAAATATATTGAAATAATACATTATTACTCTTAGAAATCTATATTAGCCCCCCTCCGGGGGGGGGGTGGGGGGCATGAGAGAATGAAATGTGGGTAATGATTAGATCCCCCTGAGGGGGTATGAACGGAATCGTACGGACTTCCCGCTATATCATCAATCCAGCGAGAAAGCTAAGAAAAAATATGACACTTTCTGAACAAATATTATGTGAAAAGCTGAAAGACCGAAAAATATGCGAGAGCCCCCTCAGGGGGTTGGGGGGTCTTAAAAATTGGCTGCCGGGAGCAGTGAATGATTTCAATATCATCCCGCCGGAGGAGCCGTGTGTAACCATAAATAATAGCAGAACTCCTGACTTTCAGGTCAGGAGTTCTTTTTTTGCGGGGTACGAATTGGTTCGGTGAAACGGCTGCCGGTCAGGGGGAAAATAAATTCAGGTTGATGAAGTCGACGTCCGTTCCCTGGCCGTACCGTAGATCTTCCCAGATGAGCAGGGCCTCGCCGCCTCCGCTGTAGGGAGCGACCCTGAACTTAGGGTTGGAAGATTGGGCGTTGTTCAGCATAACGGCAACGCCATTGTAGTCGTCCGTTCCAATGCCGGTGGCATTTGCGGTCCACAATATATCTTTTACGCCGGTCGCAGCATCAATCTTCATGCCGAAAATGCCCCACCCCGTATTATGCGAATAGCCGACCGAGACGGAGCTAATCTGGAACCGGTCGTCCTCCCAGGTGATGATGGTGTCCACTCCATTGGGAAAAATTTTCGGGTTCTGCTGAATGCCGCCGTTTGCCTGGTTGCTGATATATCCCGCCCAGATCGGAGCCGCTCCTACGCGCGCCGCCCAGATATCGTCTCCAATATTCGCAACTGCGATAACCTCTGTCACCGGCGTTCCGAAACAGGCCATTACTTCCTGGGAGCTGACAGCCGGGACTCCCAAATCCCTGCCGTCCACTCCCCACTGAACCAGACCCGTGCCATTGACCCTCTGTGCAAAGAGAGTGTTGCCGTTGTATCGGTATAAAACAACAGCGCCGCCTGCGTTATCGGATTGAACGTCGAGGATAACCTCGTTGTTGGCATGGGAAGTCAATGGAACTAGCGCACCCCCATTCCACGTTGGGACGATGGCGCCGTTTCCGTCAATTTTTTGTCCGTAGATTTTATCACCATTCGTATAAATCAGGATGCCGTTAGCAGTGCCGTCCGGAATGAGAAACGGATTTTGACCGTTAACCACGAAGGGGGACGAAGAAAACCGTACTACCGGCGGCGTGCCGGTGTTGTCCCATATCACAGCATCAATATTCGCTCCATTCTGCCATACATAGAGCACACGGTCAAGGCCCGCATTCACCGGAACAGCCCTTCCGTTGGTCCCGGATGCGGTTATCTGCAGGCCGGGCGTTAATGCGGTTGTGACGCCTTCCCAGTCAATAAAAGCCCCGGCTGAATTGAGGCGTTTCGCGTAGATGCCCGTTCCGGCCGACGCGAGGAGGATCACCCCGCCCGCGCCGTCATCCGCCGCGTGTTGAAAAGAATAAACTGTGCCGACCTGCGCGAAAATCGGGATTCCTCCCGCGACCCACTGCGCAACAGGCGTGTTATCAAACAATTGGCCGTGCAGTTGCATGTCGGGAGCTGCGGTGTCGTCGGTCCAGAATACAAACGCGCCTGCGGCGCTCGTCTGGCTCAGCGCCTTAATGGTGCCCTGGTTGCCGGTCCCGCCCGCGACCGTGGTAAAGCCGGCCAGCGTGTCATCGGTCGTGGTATTGAACTGGAACAGGCCGCTTGAGCTGAGTCCGGTTGCTCCGAAAATGTCCGCGTAGTCGGCGGCGTTGAGCTGTATCCAGTACCGCTTGCCTGGTGCCAGAGGATCCAAGGGCACGGTATGAAAGGCCAGGTAATTCCCCAGGTCTTGTTCGGTATTGGCCGTTGAATCGCCCCTGCCGTAGCGGAGGACGTAATTGGTCGGCTTGTTTGTGCCCCAGAAGACAAAGGCATTGGTGTTGGACACCGGGTACACGGTAAGCGGGTCCGAAGGGAGAAAGTCAGGCGGACCCGTAGGATTAGGGGTAGCGGTGGTTGTGAAAGACCAGGTAAAGCCGGCCGCAAGGGTGTTTCCGGACAGGTCTGTCACACCGGTGGTGACCACGACCTGATACGTGGTGCTTACGGTAAGAAGGTTCGGCGCCGGAACCGCGAGCCGGGCCCGGGAAAGAGTCGGGCTCAGGGTAGTATACAGACTGCTGTTCGTCGAGGGATTGTCTGTTGGAATGATGGCCGCTCCGCTCTGCAAATAAAAATTTGCGCTGTTGAGCGTGGTGACATCTATGGCTTTATCAAAATCAATGCTGATCACCGGCGCCAGCGCTATGTTGGTGCTTAAATCTGCAGGAGTCTCCGACCCGCCAATAATAGTCGGTTGAGTTAAGTCAGTAGTCGTACCGGTAATAAACGCAACAGCCTGGGGGTTGCTGAGCGGTGTGCCTGACGCGTCCGTAATGCCGGCGCTTATAGTTACCGTGACCGTATCTGATGTCAGAAGTGGATTTCCTCCGCCGTAACTGAAGGTTATCAGTGCACTCGTGGTTGAACCAGCGCCTGGCGCTATACTATAATCTGCGCCATTTATCAGAAGCGGAGGAATGTGCGTTGATGAAGTGATAGCGATGTTTGCCGCAAAGGTAGACGCGTTAACCGGTTTGTTAAACACGACCAGAAACCTGGTATTAATTGGCACAGTAGTCTGGCCGTTTTGGGGATAGGTGGACAGGATTGCCGGAGCAGTCGAATTGGAAGTGCTCATATTAAAAATGCTAAGGAAGGAAAACGTCGATGATTTTTCCCAGCATGAAAATAAGAGAAAAACCGGTATCACTATGAGGAAGAGCCGTGTGTATTTTATGTTTTTTGTGTACTTATGCACACCATCCACCACGAAAGTGAAGCACTAAATAAATCTATATACCAATAGTACTACATCTAATGCTTATTCGTCAAAATATTTTTGTATTTCTACGGTTATGTCAGGTTTAACGGGAGTATCTCCTCACTAAAAAATCCTTGTATATTTTCGATCTTGTTAATATATTCCTGTTTGACTAAAGATTAGCCCCCGGGAAAAAATCTATTGAATAATAAAATTATCAATTTTTTTAAAATCGTTTGAAGACATACACGATATTAAAAAATATACATTTATTGAGTTTTATAACTGTATTGACTGTAGTGCTTCTCAATAGCTTCAAGGCTTCGGCTTCAGAGCTTCACCAGGAGGACGGCATATTGCCCGGTCACAGTGCGGAATACGTCCGCACCCAGAGCAGGAATGCCTCCACGGATGCGGACGCGGTCTTTTACAATCCCGCCGGGCTCGCCTTTATGGGAAAAAATGGCCTGTCTATAATGATCAGCTCCCAAAGCATGTATTTAAATAAAAAAATCTCTTTTAACTTATGGGGTCATCAGGGCACTGATATTTTTAATAATGCCCCTCCCTGGAGCTTATCACCGGTAAACAGCAGATATATGATACCTGAAACATATCCAAGTTCACAGCTTTTCCCCATATTGCCTGATCTGGACATTATATACAAGAGGAAAAATTGGGCTGTTTTTTCCTATTTTGCCATGCTGCAGCTTCCCGGTTTGACCTATAACCAGGGACTTCCGAGCCTGGATTTGGCCCTGATATCCTTTAATGAAGTTCTCGCAACAATCTTATCCCAACAGCTGGCAAATGTTGTCAGAGCCAGTTCCATTAAAAGAAAGGAAATGCATCTGAGCGGAACGATCGGCGGGTCGTACGCTTTCACCGGCTGGATGTCTCAGTCCCTTGCATTTCGATACATCAATATTAATGCCAATACCCGGCTCTCCCAGCTTCCCCTTGACGTAGGAATTACCGGCGGGACCTCGTTGAATAGCTACCAATATCCGCTATTAATCGATACCGATATTTTTGGAAACGGATTTGGTATCATAGTCGGCTTTGACTTTAAGCCGCTCGATGGCTTAAACATCGGCACGAGATTAGAATACTATCCGCCCATGATATTGACGAAGAGGACGAATAAATTTATAGCCCATCCCACGATAGCGCAATCGGGACAGCTCAATATATTCTGCAGCAGCATCCGGCCGCTTGTATTAAATGATATGGTCAACCCCAATAATTCAGGAAATATTTTGAACTTCGCTACTATGGATCCGGGGTTGCTAAAAAATATCGGAAATAAATTCAAGGTAACCTACCCGCCGTCCGTTTCTGTCGGGCTCTCCTACAACATTCTGAAAAATCTCAGGATTGAGTCGTCAGCGGACCTCACCTTTCCCCGTGCCCGCGACCTGGATGGACGACAGAATGACTGGGAAGAGGTCGGATACCGGCTGGGCCAGTGTGTGGAGTGGGCTATTATTCCCATGCTTCTCGTGAGCGTCGGCTACTCATACAATGATTTCGGCATCAAACCGGAAAAAAGGACTGAATATAACGACCCGCTCACCAGCCACACCATGGGCGCAGGATGCACCGTCAAGGCGGCGGATTGGGTGGATTTGACCGTGGGCGGCTTCTATTCGTTCCTCATACCTTCGAGCAACCGCGGAATTGATTTTATTCGTTCGACAATCTCCGGCATTCAATACACCGATAGTTTCATGCGGGATCAAAAGCTATCCGGAAATCAATACGGCATTTCCATCGGTATTACCTTTTCCTTCAGCATGATTTCCGTTGATAACCGGAAGAAAGCCGAGGATCACTACTGGAAAGGAATGGCGAGCTATCTCTACAATGATATCGATACGGCAATCAAGGAGTTCAAGACGGCACGGGATTATAATCCCGAATTTACCGGCATAGATAAAAAAATTCAGGAGCTCGAAGAAATACAGACTCTTATAGAAAAGAATAAAAAAGAAGAAAAACGAGAAGAAAAAAGACAATAATAATCAATTATTTTTACTCCCGCCGCCTTCGGCGGCGGGAGTAAAAATGAATAAAAGGAGGCGTGCGCTGGAGGATTATTCCGGGGATATATTAAATTTGCCAGATTTTTTATTAATCCTGATACTATCGGCTATATTTTCAATTACCAGGCCGGCGAGCATGAATCCAAAAATCGCCGTTATGTGTACGAGTGAGCCGTTTATCCGTTTCTTCCTGCCGCACCAGTCAACGGCCCCGGCATCATTTCCAGCGTTGAAATTATTCCGGTCATAATCACAGGCGCACTCTCCCGTACCGCAGAGGGTTTCCGCGGCCGGGTCAACCGGTAGCTCATCGCTGTACACGCATAGGATATCGGCGGTAATGTTTTTATCCCGAAGCATTTTCCTGACCCGCCGCGCCAGCGGACAATTCCGGGTATTGGATATAAGATCTATCCTGATCCTGGCGGGGTCGTTCCTGGCCCCTGCGCCCATTGATGAATAAACGGTAACACCCGCCGTCACGCATCGCTCAAGAAGGAGCAATTTATTTTTCAGGCTGTCGATGGCGTCGATGACGTAATCATAGGCCCCCAGGTCAAATTCATGAAAGCTCGTTTCATCATAAGCCGCATGCAGCGCAGTGATGTTCGCTTCGGGGTTTATGGCGCGCAGCCGGACGCCGAGCTCGTCCACTTTCGACTTGCCGATATTCAAGGACGTGGCCTGTACCTGCCGGTTGATATTTGTCGGGCAGATGATGTCGGAATCGACAATCGTGAGGTTGTTGATTCCGGTGCGTACAAGGCTTTCGGCGCACCAGCTCCCTACCCCGCCGACACCGAAGATGATGACGCTGACCCGGGAAAGCTTCTCCATGACGGCGGACCCGAGCACCAATTCAGAACGATGCGTAATATTTCGGTAAAGATTGTTCATGGGAAAAATCCGTTAAACAGCCCCCGGGACATGACTGCGCAGCAGATCGGCAAACTGGTCGGGCGTAACGGGTCTGCTGAAGTAAAAACCCTGCATCTCATCACAGGAGCGTTCCCGCAAGAAGTCCATTTGCTCCTGCGTTTCCACGCCTTCGGCTACAACCGTAAGGCTCAGGGTTTTGCCCATGGCAATGATCGCCTCGGTAATCGCTTTGTCCTCGGAATCTTTGGGGATGTTACGGATGAAGGATCGGTCCACCTTGAGCGTGTCGATAGGGAAGTGCTTGAGCTGGGCGAGAGAAGAGTAGCCGGTACCGAAGTCGTCGACGGCCAGCCGGACGCCCAATTCCTTGATTTTGGCCAGCACGGCGATCATGCGCGCGGGGTTGTGCATCACCATACTTTCGGTAATTTCGAGCTCCAGCAGATTCGGCGCCAAGCCGGAATCATTGAGCGCCGTTCCAATATCCTCTATCAGGTTATCGTCCGTGAGCTGGCGAAGCGACAAATTTACCGCCATACAGACAGGGGGAAGGCCCCGGTGCCGCCAGGCGACGTTTTGCGCGCACGCGGTTTTCAACACCCAGCGGCCTATGGGCACGATAAGCCCCGTTTCTTCCGCCACCGGGATGAAGTGCATGGGTGAAACCGAGCCGAGGTACGGGTTCTGCCAGCGCAACAGCGCCTCCACGCCGGTGATCGCATTCGTTTTAAAGTCAAGCTTCGCCTGGTAGTGCAGAGAGAGCTCATTGCGCTCCAGCGCAAGGCGCAGGCTCGCCTCGATCGACAGCCGTTCGATTGATTGCGGCTTTATATCCTTGGAGTAGAACTGGAAATTGTTCTTGCCTTCCTCCTTGGCGAAATACATGGCCATATCGGCATTCTTCATCAGGGATTGTTCGTCCCCGGCGTCTCTCGGAAATATACTGATGCCGATGCTCGCCGTTACGCGGCATTCTTCACCCGTAATAATCATCGGCTGGAGCGTGGCGGAAAGGATCCGGTGGGCCACGGTAGAGACTTGGCTCAACTCGCTGACCTCTTCGATCAGTATGACGAACTCATCTCCTCCCATGCGGGCGACAATATCAGCCGCCCGCAGCGTTTGCTTCAACCGTGTGGCGATCTCCTGCAACAATTGGTCGCCTGCTTCGTGGCCCAGGGTATCGTTGATGACTTTGAAGCGATCCAGGTCGATGAAGAAGACGGCGAACTGCCGCTGATAACGCCGCGCGGACTGGAGCGCGTGGTTCAGCATCTGGCTGAACATCATGCGGTTGGGCAGGCCGGTCAGGGCGTCGTGCGTGGCAAGGTACTGGATCTTCTCTTCGGCGCGTTTGCGCTCGGTGATGTTCCGGGAAATACCCCGGAACCCGATCGGTTTTCCTTTTGCATCCCTTATAAGAGATGCCGATAATTCATTATAAGATAGAGTCCCGTCTTTTTTTATGACCTCGTAATCGAATATTTTGACCGCTTCCCCTGTTTTGTAGATTTTATTGAAAGCCTCAAACACTTTCTTCGCATTCTCTTTATCCGCGTACTGCCGGTTGTTCATTCCGATCAATTCCTCCCGGGAATATCCGAGATTTCTGCACTCCGCGTCATTAACGAAGGTAAAGCTGCCGGCAAGGTCGACCTCAAAATAGCCGTCCTCCATTTTCTCTATTATGGTTCGATATCTCTCCTCGGATTGACGTATCGTCTCTTCCATCCGCTTGCGCTCGGTGACGTCCCGTACAATCCCTCTGAATCCTACCGGTTTATCTGATGAGTCTTTTCTTAAAGAGGCGGATGCCTCAATGTACTTCTGAGTCCCGTCTTTTCTTATAAGCTCATAAGTATATCCCCGACTGGGTTCCCCTGTTCTGTAGATTTCATTAAACACTTGAAATAATCTTTCTGCAGTCGCTTCATCCGTATACCGCTTGTAATTTAAGCCCATCAATTCATCCCTGGGGTACCCGTATATGCGGCACATTGAGTCATTAAAAAAAGTAAAGTTACCGGCAAGGTCTTCTTCATAATAGCCCTCCTCGATGCTTCCCAGAATAGTCCGATATTTCTCCTCACTTTGTTGCAAAATATCTTCCATTCGTTTGCGCTCGGTGACGTCCCGGGTAATCCCTCTGAACCCTGTCGGATTACCCGATGAATCTTTTTTTAAGGATGCGGATACTTCGACCTGCCGTTTGCTCCCGTCTTTTCTTATAAGCTCGTAATCAAATATCTTGCCGGATTCTCCCGTTCGGTAGATTTTATTAAAAACCTCGAATATTTTCTTTGCGTCCTCTTCATCCGTATACTGCTGGTTGTTCATGCCCATCAATTCTTCCCGGGGATATCCATGTATTTTGCACAGGGGATCGTTGAAAAAAATGAAATTACCGGCAAGGTCGACCTCAAAATAGCCGTCCTCAATTTTCTCTATTATGGTTCGATATATCTCCTCACTCTGGCGCACGGCCTTTTCCATTTGTTTGCGCTCGGTTATGTCCCGAGTCATTCCCCGAAACCCGATCGGCTTGCCGTGGGAATTCCTTATAAGAGTAGCTGAAACCTCGGCAAATGCTTTGGTACCGTCTTTTCTGATAATCTCCTGCTCGAATGCCTTAATCGGTTCCCCTGTTTTGTAGATTTTATTGAACAATTCAAATAATTTTTTTGCAGTCTCTTTATCCGTATACTGCTTGTAATTCATCCCTATCATTTCCTCTTTGCTGTACCCCCAGATTCGGCATACCGCTTCGTTAAAAAAGGTCAGGTTACCGGCAAGGTCATCCTCGTAATAGCCCTCCTGGATGTTTTCAAGAATGGTCCGGTATCTCTCCTCGGACTGCCGCATGGTATCTTCCATACTCTTGCGCCCGGTAATATCCATAAAGCTACCGAGCGTGCTTTGCTTATCTTTATATGAGATTGAGGCGACCATCTCCAAAACCCACATTACCGCACCGTTCTTCTTAATGAACCGGTATTCATAACTGCCCGGGTTTTCCCCCTTTAAGCTTCTTATCGCCTTTTCCCTGACCATCTCTCTATCATCAGGATGAACGTAATCGAGGGGGTTTTTGCCTATGATCTCAGTGTCCGAATAGCCGCTGTATGTTTGATAGAGAGGGCTGGCATATATAAAATTGCCCTGTTGCACGATATATATCCCTACGCCGACATGGGACAAAATATCTTGCGCCAGGAGGGGAAAATCGTTCTGTTTTATGCCCTTCTTCTTTTTTGGTTTGCCGGCTGATTTAGGTTTGCTGGTCATCATCTTTTAACCCTGCAGGCCGTTAAACGGTTTTTGATAAATTTACAATTTTACTAATTGCTATAGATTTTAAATTTTTGCAATCATTTTTATTAATCAATCTCCGATCATTTTCGAACCGCTCACGGCCGTCGGAACCGATGCGGCGCGGGATGCGGCTGTAGGTGAAGGAGAAAGGAGGGATAGGGATCAATAGGGGGAACCTCTAAAAATTAACCGTGCCCTATACATTAATTGATTATAAGCTTTAAATACAGCATAAACCCTCAAGATGACAAGGAAAAAATAAAATTGCGGCAGGGCAATGGGGCAGCGCGGATTATATGAAGAAATAGACCGTCGGGAGCCGGTTAATATTTCAATTTTTTTTCTTTACTCGGCATCCCGTCAGCCGGGCCGTAAATCTCTTCCACCTGCCACTCAAGTTCTTTAATATCTGTTTTTATAATTCTATTTATGCTATAATTTAATGCAAGATAAACAATCGGGTGGGAAATATTTCCCGGCAATCTTCTCATAATATTGTGCATTTTCGAAAATTCCTTCTTTACCCATATTTTTCCTCGTTGAAGCTCATACGGGGTCATATGCTTCGGCCTGAAAACGCATGTCGAATGGTCGTAGTATTGCCAATTCTCCGTAAGCAGCCTTCCTTCTCTCTTAAACTGCTCATAAATCTTCGTGCCCGGATACGGAGTGAGAATATTGAACGAAGCGGAGCTCATTTTGGTTTTATTAAGAAATTTCAGTGTTTCAGGAAAAATACTTTCTGTATCATCATCAAAGCCGAAAATAAGAGACGCATGAAAGATTATGCCCAAATCTTTTACTTTTTTAACCGCATCCTCAATATTTTTTATTTCTTTCAATGATTTTTTCATTCTCTTTAATTGAGTTTCAGAAACACTTTCCACCCCGAAGAAAAGACCCCTGCAGCCGCTTTCTGAAGCAAGCTTCATAATTCCAGCATCATTCACAAAAGAAATAGAAGCCTGGCCTACCCATTTAATATTCAACGGTTTAATGGCCGTGAAAAGCTCTTTTGCATATCCGGGGTTACCGATAATATTATCATCGAGAAACATAAAATTTCTACCTTCGGATTCTTCAATGCTCCGCACAATATTTTCTATTGGGACGTGCCTGATCTGTTTTTCATAAATATCCGATACGCAACAAAATTCACAAGTATAGGGGCACCCGCGGGTAGTCATAATCGGAAGAATATTGAACAGTCTTCTTTTCCCGCTTCTATTTTTCATAGGTATATATTTTTTAAGATCAGGAGGCCCCTTCTGGTAATATTTTTTAAGCCTGCCGGCCTTGAAATCAATAAGAATGTCTTCCCATAAATTTTCGGCTTCTCCGATGGCTACCGCATCGGCATGAAGGGCAGCTTCATGGGGGATTATAGTCGGATGCACGCCGCCGATTACCACGGCCTTCCCCCTTTTCTTAAATTCTGAAGCTATGTAATACGCCCGGGGAGCATTTGAGGTCATGCAGCTTAGCCCGACAAGATCACACTCTTCATCAAAATTAACATCACGTATCTCTTCTTCTATAATCTTCACTTCATACTCCTCGGGAGTAAGCCCCTTCAGAATATGTAACGACAATTGGGGCATCATCGCTCCCCGCGGTGTTTTAAGCCTTAGATCCCTGCAGGGTGAAATTAACAAGATTTTCATGATGATTCCGATTGAGTCATAAATTTAAATTTTTACAATCATTTTTTATTCAATCCGTTTCCATATTGTCTACGCCCGGATCGCTTCATTTTTGTTCGCGATGACAGGTAAAATATATTATAAATAGTATTTTTGAGATAACCTCTAAATTCTTTGTAGACATATAATCCGGCATGATATAATAACTGCAGTTTTTGATTGTTATTGGATGTTTGATTACCCTGTAAATTTATATATTTGTAGCCAAGAGTCGGAAAATTATAGTGAGCGAAAAAAAAAGAAAATATACCAGAATCAATAATGAATTGAGCATCAGAATCGTTCAGGTCGACTCTGCCCCGGGAGCAGAATATTTGGAAATAAATTCATCAAAATCAATCAACGTGAGTGCGAATGGTTTGCTGATATACACCAATACGGAGCTTGCGGTAAATACAATCCTGCACATAGTCTTTATGAAACCCAATACATTCGATTTCTTTAAAGGATCGGGGAAAGTGGTGCGGGTGGAAAAAGATAAGGACCGCACATATAAGGTGGCAATAAATTTTATCGATTTATCACCTGATGATGCCGAGGCGCTTGATTATTATATCAAATTGAGTAAGCAGAAATAAAAGCGTTATCGGGGAATCGTTATGGCGATCTTTGTCCCCTCGCCCTTTTTTGTCTGGACCTGTATTTTTCCGTGAAGCTTCTCTGCGGCATCCTTGACGATGTCTAATCCGTACCCGCGCCCGGATATCTCAGTGACTGCGCTCGCGGAACTGAAGCTTGGCGTGAATATGAGCCTGATCAGTTTGGCTTTTGTCGGAACCGCATTCCCTTCCACAATTAATTTCTTTTCAATCGCCTTGTCTTTGATCTTCTCAAAATCGATTCCGGATCCGTCATCTTCAACTTCAATACTGTAAGAAGAGTCGCTGTTGAATAACCGGAGTACGATTTTTCCCGTGGCGTTTTTATTTTTCGTCAACCGTTCAAACTGATCCTCTATTCCGTGATCCATAGAATTTCTGATGAGATGTATAATGGGACTTTTTATTTTCGCTAAAAAGGGAATATCCACAAGGCTGTTTTCAATTTCTAATTTCACATGTTTTTTGAGATCCTGAGCCAAAGAATTCACCATCTGAGGAAGCGAGTTTAAAAAGTCTCCCAGGGGCCCCTTCCACTCATTTCCCCTTAACCTGACGTTTCTCAGGGTCGAGAATATTTTAAACCTCTCAATCATTTGGGCTAAATTCTGAAATTCCTGGAAAAGCTCGGCAATGAGATCTTTTATGTCACCGGTTGATTTTTTTGCGATATTTCCCGGATTATCCCGTGCCGTAATCAGAACATCCTCAATTTTATGTGAGATTGTGGACATAAAATTGAGTCCCAGGTGCTTGGCGGATCCTTTTAAGGAATGCGCTTGCCGGAACACATGGTTCAATATTTTGGGATCTGCCAGGTTATTTATCTTGGATTGGATATCATTAAGGATAAAGCTGGATTCCTCCAGAAAATTGGAAAAAATTTCCGGGCCGGACTTTAAAATAGCGGATATGGATTCGACCTCCTGATGATATTTGGTTTTCTGCTCTTCCAACCGCCTTTCATATTTTATAATATCAGTAATATCTTCAAAAATAACCATAAGATATTCAACGGTGTCTTTATCGTAGATCCTGATAAAGTCGGCGTTGACAATTATTTCTTTAGTCAAAAACTCATTTGTTTTTATTAGAATCTTCTTATTCTTGAATGGATTTACATCCATTATCATATCTATGTCCGCGGATTTATTGTGAAAAAGAAAATCAAGGAACTTCTCCAGTTCCCGGCGATCGCCTCGGTGTTCATCTTCTTCCGGATAGATGAGATCGATAAAGTTTTTATCTGCAATCATCCGGTTCTCAAACATCCCGGTGAGATATTCGGAGTATTGATTCAGAATGTTGTAATTCTCGTCGATCAGGAGCAATCCTTCTTTTATATTATCCATGTATTTTTGATTCAAAACGTTTGATTTCTCTATCTCCATCCTCAGGAGGAAATTCTTTCTCATATACCATTCAATGGTGAAACTGGCGAACATGCCTATGACGTTAGCCGATATGAAGAAGAAATTATTATTGATAAAGACCATGATGTTATCAAGGCTTCCCAGCATTTTGTTTACGGCTATCGCCACAATCTCGTATGAAAAAGTGATCAGCCAGCTGACGGCGGTGGCATAGACAAACCTGATGCGGGCCAGGGCATAGACCCACATCAGAACGAGCATTAAACCGGCATAATAGAATTTGAAGCCCAGCTCACTCTCAACGATAAAACCTATCATCATGACTATGCCAAAGCCGAGGATGAAACCAATTACGGCAAGAATCATCTGCATGTATCTTTTAAATAGGTCAGAAAAGGTGAAAATCAGAGTGATGATTAAAATAGGGCTGACAAAGGCGTATCGTATTAACCAAACGGCCTTTTTGCTTAAGGGAACTATCCATATATCAAGGATGCCAAAGAGGGCATACAGCACAATAGCGAGAATAAGCGCTATGCGGACTATAGGCAGGGATATGCGGAAAAAATCTTCATAGTAATTATTCTCAAGTTCATCGGGGAACTTAAAAATGACATGCTTGAAATTCAGCCTGGGAAGTTTTTTGTGCAATTTGCTCATTATAGTATCCGCTTTTTCCGCATCATGTTCCAACTTGATTGTTATAAATCAACTGCCCTGCACGGGCCGCGCCTGTTTTGCCTGTCTAAACGAAACGTTCACGGTAAATGAGCCGGCATCGGATTCAAACGGTATTGTGATGACCGGGACCCCTTGCGGCCAATTGATCTTATACTTGTTTCCCGTTATCACGCCGGGGAGCGATATCTCGATGCGGAAATCGGTGAGATCCCTTTTCGCATTCCCTGATATGATATTTACCATTTCGCCGATGGCATCCAGTACCTCTTTACTCAGGCCTACGTGTTTCTGACCGCTGAATCGCGATGCCATGGCGATGGCGGTTTCCCGGGTGAAACTCAATACCACCGCTCCGGCGATATCTCCGGCCAGACCGATTATGGCGGATACCTCGTTGAGATTTTGAGCATCTTGGTTTATGAAAGGCGGGTTGTTTTTAGTGTCGAATCTGAGATGCGTATTGAACAAATTAACGGATGCCTCCAGGAAGGGATTAATATATTCTGCTTTCATCCCTGCTTACTGCTCCTTTTCAATGTATTTCGATATTTTTTTCCATAAAATATCTCCATGAATTGGTTTGACAATGTAATTGGTAACGCCGGCCTCAATTGCTTCCACAACATTGTATTTCGCCGCCTCTGAGGTAACCATGATTATCGGCGTTTGAGAATATTTAGGCATTGTTCTTATTTTTTTTACAAATTCAAGGCCGTTGATGCCGGGCATGTTCCAGTCAACCAGAAATAAATCAATATCTTCTTTCTGGGAAATCTCCAGTGCCGTTTCTCCATTGTCAGCCTCCAGGATGCCTTCTTCCGAAAATTTTTTTTCTTTCAGAACATTTTTGTGTATATTTCGTATGACCATGGAGTCATCAATAATAAGAAATTTCATTCGAGAACTTCCCCTTGACACCTACATCAGCGTTGAACCCTGCTTGGTTTTTCTGCGATTTGCCCAGCTCATCGGCTTAGAGAAGATAAAATTTATCCTCATTCTCCCCGTGAATTTTTAAATAAACCTTGCATTGGTGATGATATGTTTTTGCCAAATTCCAATCCGTAATATTAATGAAGCAGCGTCATAATAATGCTTTTTTCCGAGGGTGTAATTTATTATATTTGTTACACTTATTTATTTCTGATATTTCGTTGACCTTTACGGGAATAGTCGGTATTAATTGATCAAGTCTGTTCCACGCCTCATTAATTTTAGTTTTATTGCTTATTACCTTTTCGAGGAGGCTGTTTCATATTAATAACACTTTTTTAAAATATTATAGTTAGGGATTAATGGTGAATATATATAGGTAATAACCTTATAGAGAATTAACCACAAAAAATTTAAATTTATATTAAAAAAATGCATTTGCATATTTTAAGCAGCCGATTTCATATATAAATGACGGATCAGGCTCCGGCTTTGTAACGAAGGCGTTTTATTTGTAATTATTCATACAGATGCTATAATGTCATATCTCTTACCAACAGATAAGGAAGGAAGCGATGGATAATATAATCCAGGATATAATTAAACCCAACTGGGATGAAATCCATAGGGCACGGGATGAGTGCTGTAATTTTTTGATTAATCATAAACTATCCGGGGATGTTATAGATGCTATAACCATGGTTATGCATGAGCTTCTGGAAAATGCGATCAAATATGGAAATTATGAAAGCAGCGATTCATTAATATCCTATACATTGAAAATAGGGAAAAAAAACATTACCATAGAAGTAACCAACCCGATTTTTGGAGACGAGAGCCGGCATTTTAAAACGCTCGATAAAACCATCCAATGGATCAGAGGTTACCAGAATCCATTCGAGGCGTATATTGAAAAGCTCAAGCAGGTCTCAGTTATGCCGCTTGACGATAAAGAAAGCGGCCTGGGTTTGGTTCGGGTGGCATATGAAGGCCAAAGCATTCTTGATTTTTACGTCAGGGATGATAATCGTATCAGCGTATCGGCAGAATATCAATTATGATAAATCGGGATTCGCATCAGTGTGCTGGAGTAAGGTATGCCAAACAAGAAAAAATTTAACAAAAACGTTCTGGAGATCGAGGTCAATGAGGACGAGATTTCCATTAGTGTAAAGTTTAAGGGTAAAAGCGTAGACCGTGATCCTTCAGACTTTATCACGCCGATTCTCTCCGACTGTCTGAATACCTGTACTAAAAATGATAAAGAACTGATATTAGATTTTCAGGAGCTTGAATTTATGAGTTCATCGACAATTACACCGGTCTCACGGATCCTCGAAATAGGGAAGTTACGTTCTGCTCGAATTAAAATAATTTACCAAAAATCAAAAAAATGGCAGTACCTCAATTTTTCCGCCCTCCGAATTTTTGAAACAAATGACCGGCGAATAGAGATTATAGGTAATTAGTAATGGAACTACAGAAGGTTATATTCGATGGATTTCTGGTCTCAAGTACCGTCTCAATTCCAGTCCAGGTGGCTTATGGATCAAAATTCTCCGTTTTTGTCAAATTCAAAGAAGATCACCAACCCATACAGGGCGCTGAATACAGCAAGCTTATATTGGCGATTGCCGGTAAGGAATTTGAATTCAGCACATGCCGTCTTATGTTGGAACCCAACTCAGAGGGATACACCGGCAGGCTTCTTTTCTTAACTGATTTATTTGACTTCTATGCCCTCTTTTTCGAAAAAAAGATCATAAATCTTGAAACTCTTTCAAACAATCTATCGCTCATCCTGTCACAAAAGGACAAGGTTACGGATCAATTTAAAAATTATATTACAGACCTGTCCTATGATATAAAGGTGTACAAACACTTTTTTGATGATCTTGATATGAAATTGACTCATGAACCGGAAGATGTGTGCACTACGGTATTTCAAGTGATTATCAACACCGTCGGCAGGAAGTTTATAACCTTTTATGATACTAAGCTGCACGAATTGGAACAGTTGATTTCAGGATATACGAAGGAAGATCACGAACTACACGGTTATTACTTACGGAAACAGCTGTGGGATTTTATAATGTGTTCTGAATTCATGACCCGTACAAATCTCAAGCCGCGAGGTTATGCGGGTGACTCAGACATGATGCTTATGTTATACGAAAATGATTATGGGGGGAATTCAACATTCGCAAAGCTTTTAAATAAATATTCACTGGAGGTGCCTGCCGCTCAATCGGTGCGGAATCGGAGGGTAATGATACCGCAAATCCTCCGTCAAGTCCAAAGGGAATTTGCTATTCGAAGCAATGAGCCCCTTCGGATTATGTCGGTAGCTTGCGGACCGGCCTATGAGCTGTCGGACCTTTTTGTTACGGCCGATGATCTGGACAAATTCCAATATACTCTTCTCGATCAGGATACTGAAGCCCTTACCGAGGCTGAGGCAAACATACGCAGGATTGAAAAATTATTCAGCCGTAACATACAGGTTGTCTATTTGCAGGATTCAGTAAGAACCATGCTCAGAACGCCGCAACTGCATGAGAAGTGGGGAAAATTCCAATTCATCTATTCCATGGGTCTTTTCGACTACCTCACCCAACCGGTTGCCAAGGCCGTTATTGAGAAAATTTACAGCCTGCTCGATCCGGGAGGGTATATGCTCATCGGTAATTATCATTTTCAGAATAAAAGCCGGTGGTTTATGGAATACTGGCTTGACTGGGTGTTGTACTATAGGAACGAGGACGATATGACCGAGCTGCTGAGCGGCCTCGATGCTGCAGCCGTATCAATTATGTTTGAAGAGTCCGGGTGCCAGATGTTCCTTACCGCTCAGAAACCATTACGGTGATGGAACGGATGAGCGCACAAACTGTAAAAAGCGACACTGACGCGGCTATAGATACCCAAGAGTTTCGTCACTATAAGATAAAAATCATCCATCAATGGGCTCAAACGATGGCTTTGCTGGGCCTGACCTTGGTTCCGCTGTTCTTTATACTCGATTACTTTACCATTCAGGTTGAATTATTGCCGCGTTTTGCCTTATACAGGGCAATTGGATCGGGCATTGCCGGTATCCAGTATATTATCTTACGGAGCACAAAGCCGGGCAGGCTGTCTTACTTCCACGGCTATCTCTTTACCTTCATCATCGGCGGAGTGATTATTTTAATGACCGCCGATCTTGGCGGATTCAGTTCGCGGTATTATGCGGGTCTTAACCTGGTTATCATTGCTGTTACCCTTCTCTTGCCTTTGGGAACTATAAACTCCGCCGCAAACGGTTTCATGATCGTTGTTCTCTATGTGCTTTGGAATCTGATTGCAGGAAAACCTTATGAACTGGCTGATCTGATAAACAACCTCTTTTTCATGACCGCAACCGTCGTCATAGCCGTCAGTATAAATCATGTAAGAAACGGATTGATAAAAAAGGAATATTATTCCAGATGGCAGCTCCTGGATGCTCGCGACGCCCTCTGGACTGAAATGGAATTGGCCAAGAAGATACAAACCTCGCTGCTGCCGGCTCAGCATAACATCGCTAATTACGAAATAGCTTGCATTATGTTGCCGGCTGAGGAAGTTGGGGGAGATTATTACGATATCATTGAAACCAGGGCAGGTGAACGCTGGATCGCGATCGGCGACGTGTCGGGCCACGGGTTGGAATCGGGGCTCGTTATGATGATGATGCAAATAAGCTTTTTTTCTTTGGTCAATATCCACCGGGGATACAGCCCGTCCACGGTTCTTGAATACTTGAACTATGTCATACGGAAGGACCTCCACCGCCTTGGCTCAAACCGATATATGACCATTACGGCAATCCGGCTTGATGGCTCCATCATCACATTTGCGGGAAACCACCAGGACATACTGATTCACCGCGCCCGGACGGACATCGTTGAGAAGATTCCGGTTGAAGGAAGCTGGATAGGCCTTTCTGATAATATACAGGAGTTTTTGAAGGATACGTCGATAGCCATAGAGAAAGGCGATTTGATCCTGTTATTCACTGATGGAGTTACAGAAGCAGGTGGGAAGAACGGAGAAATGTTCGGCCAGGAGCGGCTTGAACGGTTTCTGCAGAAATATGCGAATTTGCCCACAGAAGCGATCGTTAAAAATATTGCAAAGGATGTCGTCATGTTTCATGAAGAACAGACTGACGATATAACACTCATGGCGCTGAGAAGATTATTTTAAAAGCGGGGAAGGAACAGGCGACGCAAGGGTTTCCCTCTGAAATGGCTCTAACCCATCTTGGATCATTTTCCATACGTAGCTCAAATGATCATTTATAATAGTCATCTTTTTCAACAGGACATTGTTTCTTTTTATTAAGGGAGCCACCGGTATTTTAAGAGAACTCGCAATCAATGCATCATTCAACAGGTTGTAAATCTCGTCCATGATTTTAATTATTTTTTTCGCAAGATCCGTTGGAATATAATGTTGAGTTTCACCCCTTAGTAATAATTTCTTTTGGTTACTCTTGCGTAAAGCGACATTAACTGCGGTACAGTAAAACTTAATAAAGTCCTCCGAATAGGTGAGGTTGCTGTTCAGATAATTGATAAGGTCATGAGGGAGATTCTGATGATAGAGCTCCCTGAGCATCCATGAATACATGAAAATAAGAGTATTGGTCATATAATTGGCGATGGTTTTCAAGGATAAGGTGAACGAGCCGGGCACATGAAATAAATATTGTTCGACTTTTTTTCCTTCCCTGTCATGTATTGCTCGATCTTCGGCGGGAAAAGATAATTCTTCGCACGTTTCCATCTTACTCAAATCATTCAATAATGCCTTTAATCGCGTTATCAATTTCAATCGTCCCGACAGGACCGATTTTTCGTTTTTATCTCCCCGGCTCTGCGCTTCTAAAACTCTATCTTCGGCACATTGAATTTCCTCCATTTGTTGCAGCTGGTCGTCTATATCAAGGAGGATTCTGTTAATAATCTTGTCCACTAAATTTTTATCATTCCCCGCATTTGACGTCCGGATCTCTTCAAACTCGATATCGCGGAAGGTGTTAAGAATAAACTCCTTAAGACTGATATCGGAACACTCATGCGCGTTAATCTTATGATTAAACCATATAAAACTGGTTATGCAACTTGTTAAATATTCGATGTTGAAAGCATTGCTCGAAAAATACCCTCTCAATCTGATATTGTTCACACACGTTGTAGCTTTTTCGAAAAACAGGATATGATTCACATCATTCAGGAATTTCCGGAGGGACGGTATTAAATTATGGTGGAGTTGTATTTCGAAATTTCTCAGTTTTTCATGAAGTTCAACAATATATAAATTTTTTCTTCTGTTGACATCCCTGCCGCCATATCTAAGGCCGTGCACTTCATTTTTTACTTGGATCTCTGCAATTGTATCATTCAATAATTTCAATTTATCAGAGACGTCGAATTTGTCGATGAAATTGTTAACGAAGAAGATCAATATGTCTTCATAGGCTTTTAAGTCGCCGCTTTTCCCATATTCAAAAAGCCCAATAGCTCCCTGATACCGGTTCAAATCGTCCTGGACGCTTTTGATCTGTTCGCGGATCAAATAGTCATTTTTTTGAGAACCCGTTTCGTAGGTGAGATTATTGAATGCATGAATTTTTTGTGCGAGGACGCGTTTTTGATCATGGGCGTCATTAATGATCAATGGAAGAGATTTGATTTCGTGATGATGTTTATATTTATATTCCATCATGCCGTTAACTTCCTTAAACAAGCACGGTGACTAAGCTAATTACAAAACTGCAATAATATCTTGAAATTTTGTCCTGCACCCGGTCCAATAATTAGGCTATCCATTGAATGATCATATACTAAATTACAATAAAAAAGCTTTTAAAAAACCCGGACAATGAATTTTTTTAAATATAACTATTAATCATCTGCCAGTCAAATTTTTTGGGGAGAATATACAGTTTTCGTAAATTGATTATGTATTGCATAATATCTCCTATGCTAATTTGAAATACTCAATTTCGTTATTAAGCCGTTTCGCATTGCCGGCCATGCTTTCGGATGACGCGGAAAGCTCCTCGCTGGCGGCAGAAGTGTTCTGCGAGGTGTCATTGATGAGCGTGATCGATTTTACGATTTCATTGACGGCGCTTTTCTGCTCTTCCATTGATTTCATGATGTCATCAGCCCTTTTGAAAAAATGTTCCGCATCCTCCTTGAGAACGTTGTTTATGTCCATGACCTGATGTGTCAATTCACCGATCCTGTTCACCACGGTTCCAAAGGAACGGAGCCCTTCGAATATCTTTTCAATGTTCGCGGTGGCCTCATTCAGCGCCATGAATGATTTATCCATGCTGTCATTGGTGGTCTTTACGATCTCGGAGATGTTTTTGGTGTTTTCCCCGGCCTGCTCGGCGAGCTTGCCGATTTCATCCGCCACAACCGCGAATCCCCTGCCGTATTCTCCGGCGCGGGCCGCCTCGATGCTCGCGTTGAGGCTTAAGAGGTTTGTCCTTTCGGAAATATCGTTTATCAGTCCCGTGTAATCCAGCATGCGCCCCGCGTCTTCTGTGGCCGTTTTCATCAATTTCATGGTGTCATTTATCTTGCCCTTGACATCTTCGATATTCACATCGATACCGCTCCTGACCCTCGTCGCTTTTTCCATTTCTATCCCTTCATCATTCACGAGCATATACACCTTATTTATGTTTTCGATAAGGATCTGCGTCCGTTTATGCTGGTATTCTATGGTCTCGTATATTGAATCTCCCCCCGCCGATATCTCTTCAAGGGATGATGAAATCTCCTCCACGGTCGCCGCCATTGACTGGCTCTGGCGGGAAAAATTATCGGCCGTACTCACCATCTCGCCCGCCGAGCTGGATAGACTTTGGGATGCCGACATGATTCCTGAAACGAGCTTCTTCAGCCCGTCGGCTGCCTCATTCAGTGCCGCGGCAAGCTGGCCCAGTTCGTCCTTCTGGTCAAGATTGATCCGGTCCGTGAGGTCACCGCCGGCGATTTTTTTAGCGAATTCGAGGCCCTTTTTCATAGCGCCCATGATGCTGCCGCTGATGATGACGCTGAAGGCAACGGACACAGCAAGGCCGATAACTATGGCGATCAGCAGCGAAATATTCGCCCGCCGGGCGACCATGTCTGCTTCTTGCTTGCCTGCATGAACCGCCTTATCGTTCATTTCAACAAGCCGGTCCAGCATGTTAATCGCCAGCCCGGAGGTCACGGCATTTAATTCCAGAGCCTGGTGCGTTGCGCGGACTATGCGGTCATTGGTTCGATTCTGCTCCCAATCGTTTATCATTTCCATCAGTTGCTCATGATTCTTGCGCCATGAATCCCATACGTTTGTGAATTTTTTCCAGGCTTCGGATTCCTCCCTGCTATGCCGAAGGGACTCGTATCCCTGCTGCGCGGCGTCGGCCCGCGCCCAACCCTCCTTCAGCCGCTGATGCTGGTCCTTCCGCTCCTGCTCGCTCAGCCGGGGGTTTATAAGGGCCTTCTCTGCCGAATCAATGGTTGCCTGAGCATTGCTGATCGCGCTGATGCTCAGAAATCTGCGCAGCCGATTATTTTGGAAATCATCCAGAAAGGACGTGACATTACTAAGGCTAACAAGGCTCACCAGTGCGATAACGAGCATAATGACCGTTAGGATACCGAATGATCCCAGGAGTTTAGTTCTGATGTTTATGCGATAGGCTATCATAATTTCCCCCAAGCACGATATTGGCAATATCGATACATAAAATATTATACCATAATATCTTTGATTATACAAGCCTTTTTCAATCGGCATTTTGTCAAAAATAAACATTTTTTCCAGTGATTATTATCATAGAGTTGACCGTCTTTGAAAATTTTAATATATTGAATAGGCTTGTGCAATAAAGTAATTTTTTATCAACTACTATTCATTTATTAAAAAAATTATATTTCGGGAGTTAAACAATGATTAAAAATAAAACAATTGCGTCTTTTGCCGTTATCATCTTTAGTTTATCGATGAACAGCCTCCATGCCGCAGGCACGAAAGAACAGGCGCGCGCCATGGTGAAAAAGGCGGTCGAATATTACAAGACCAGCGGCAAAGAAAAGGCTTTCAAAGAGATCAACAATCCCCAAGGCATGTTCGTTAAAGAAGATCTGTATATTTTTGTTTATGATGTGAATGGCTACTGCGTGGCCCACGGATTCAATGCAAAAATGATCGGCAAAAGCCTTATAGACGCAAAAGATTCCGATGGAAAACTCTTCGTAAAGGAACGGGTGATGATCGCCAAAACAAAAGGAAGCGGGTGGCAAAATTACAAATTCACCAACCCCGCCACGTACAAGATCGAAAAGAAAATCGCCTACGTTGAGAGGGTGGACAACTATATCTTCGGTTGCGGAGCGTACGAATAAGCGCCTTTTCGTTGATCGATTAAAACTTCACGCTCAATCCGGCGTTTACCAGGCCGTTGATGCCGAGGCCTCCGTATGCACAACTCTATTTATTTAATGACGGGTTCGTATTGTTAGCTATTTTAAAGAACTTGGTTAATTTCACCAGCTCAAAACTCTTCATAATGTCCGGTGATGCATGCGTCAAGGTAATCGTCCGCTTCGAGCCCATAAGGTGCTGGTAGAATTTAACCAGCATGTTGATGGCTGATGAATCAATGGACTGTACGGCCGCGAAGTTTAATTCAATGTCTTTATTATTGATCGTTGCCGCCTTCTTGAGCAACGGCAGTATGTTATTCACATTTGTGATGGACAGCATCGGTTCGGTAAAAGTAATCTCCAGCACAATCGTTTCAGTAACGTCAATCATTATGTATAATCCTCACAACTATAATAGATACACCTTATCGTACAAGTCATGAGGAAGAATTGGTGTCAACTTTTTTATTTACCTGATAATTTTACCATATCCTCCCCGCACATTGATGCTTATCGCGGTATTGCATATAACTAAGGGTATATGACATTCTCAACAGTTATCTCACATCGATCGGCGCCGTCTTTCATGCATTTGACCAGATTCTCTTTTACTTCCAATCCCATCGCCTGATACCAGCCTGCACGAAGGCCGAAGCATCCGCACTCGTAGTCTTTTTCCACGCCGATGCTGCGAACCTTTGTATATGCGTAACATTGATGGACAATGCCTAACCACCTGCCCTTGCCTGTAGATTTAAATTCATAGTCGAAATAATCGTGTGTAATGAAAGCTTCCATGGCCAACGTCACAAGCATCATAAATTCTTTATCGTTTTTAGGCTTGTCCAGGCCCAGGGCTTTCATCAGACGATGCATTTCAACTTTACCCACCGCCTGGCCGACCTGGAGATTCATTTTGTTGGCCACATTCCATCCTGCGTTAAGAACCATAGACATCATCCAATGTGAATCGCAGGTCCAGCGGCTTTTTGCGATAAATTCCCTTTTTTCTTCAGTAGGAAGCTTCGCCAGCATCTCCCGTGCCGCATCCTTTAACGCCGTTCCTTCCATCATTGTTTTCCTCCTTTGTTAATTTCTAGAGTTACCTATCAGACTTGTTGCAAAACTCACTGTCATTGCGAGCGTAACGAAGCAATCGGCTATGCTTGCTTCGTCGCTGGCGCTCCTCGCAATGACATTTGAGCTGGTTGTCCAACAAGCCTATTTATTAACTATATAGACTATATATTAAATATGTCAAGTATGAAATGTATTACAAGTTGTATTTGTATAACTTATATCAATAATACAATTGACAAAAATATTATATTTAATTATCATCAGCGATACGCTAATCCGACAACTCCAATTGGAATGTGTAAAGAAATGTAAGAAAAAAAGATTGCGAGGTTTTAGAAATGAAACAGAAAGCAGATATTGATGAAAAAATAATATATGGCGTTGTCAAAGTGAGCCCCAAGGGACAAGTAGTTATACCGGTCGATCTGCGCTCGGATCTTGGCATTAAAACAGGAGATCAGTTGGTAGCCGCCAGAAGTAAAGATGGTGAAGGAATACTATTATTAAAAATGAAAGTATTGAATCGTATGCTTGCCGGGAGCAGATACAACGTGGAGTAGAATTGCCGGGTGCATGATCGGTAAGATTCTGAACTTTCAGAGTCTTACCGGTCATTGATCGCATCATATGCCTTGCGGGTGAGATCGCTCATACTGAAAGGCTTCTGGATGAAATGCACGCCTTCTTTAAGCACCCCGCGATCTGCAATCACGTTGGTCGTGTATCCTGACATGAAGAGCGCCTTTACTCCCGGCCGTATTGCTTCAATCCTGTCTATTAACTCTTTGCCGCTCATCTTCGGCATCACCACATCGGTTATTACGAGATCTATGTGCGTATCCCCTCTTTCGAAGAATGATAGAGCTTCCAGCGGGTTTCCGGTAGACAGGGTCGTGTAGCCGATTACCTCAAGCATCTCGATCGTCATTGCGCGCACCATGTCATCGTCTTCAACAACCAGGATCGTTCCGGTACCGGAAGCCGGCAGGGCCTCCTCGGTCTCCTCCGTAACATCTCCTTCTTCCATGCTTCTGCGTATATAGATCTTGAACGTTGTTCCCCGTCCCGGTTCACTATAGACATTGATAAATCCATCGTTCTGTTTTACGATACCGTAAACCGTGGCAAGCCCGAGCCCCGTGCCCTTGCCCGTCTCTTTCGTGGTGAAAAAGGGCTCGAATACATGCGCCAGGGTATCTTTTCCCATTCCCGCTCCGTCGTCACTCACCACCAGCTGTACATAGTCTCCGGGCGAAAATCCGAGATGTACCCTGCAATAAGCCTCATCAAGACGGATATTATTGGTTTCAATGGTCAGCTTTCCCCCATTGGGCATGGCATCACGGGCATTGACCGCAAGATTGACAAGAATCTGTTCCATCTGAGATCTATCAAACTTGATCTTCCAGAGATTATTCACGGGATGAAAATAAAGTTCAAGGTCCTCGCCGATGAGGCGGATGAGCGTCTTTTGTGTGCCCGCAATCAGGCCATTCAAATTCAGGGACTTCGGCGCAATGATCTCTTTTCTTGAAAAAGCCAGAAGCTTATGGGTGATATCCTTGGAATGCAAGGCCGCCCTCTCAATCTCCAGCACGTTCTTAAAAAACGGATCGTCTGAAGAAAGATTATTTTTGATCAGATCAACATATCCAAGAATGACGCTGAGCATATTGTTATAATCATGCGCCACGCCTCCTGCCAGGCGGCCGACTGATTCCATTTTCTGGGCCTGGAGCAGCTGCTGCTCAAGCTTTGATTTTTCCGCCTCCGCCCTTTTGCGTTCGGTGATGTCCCGTGCCAATACCCGAAAGCCTTTCGGCTGTCCCGAAGAGTCGCGTATGAGCACGGCATTATTGAGATGGTTCCGGACGGATCCGTCCTTGCGAATCACTTCAAAATCCATCAGTAACGCAGGCTCGCCGGTTTCAAATACTTGGTGGAAAACCTCGTACAGGTGCCGGGCAGTCTCTGCCGAGGCGATCCTTCGATAGTTCATCCCTATGAATTCATCATATTCATATCCGAACTGCCTGCAGGCGGCATTGTTGACAAAAGTGTAGTTACCCCTGAGGTCAAGCTCATAAAAGCCCTCTTCCATGGTTTCTAATATGGTTCGGTACTTCTCCTCGCTCTCCAATAAAGCTGTCTCAGCCTGCTTGCGCTCGGTGATATCCTCCTCTTTGCGGATAACGCCAACCTGCCGGCCGCGGATGTCGAGAAGCGGCTTCCACAAAGCTGAACACCATTTGGCCGCTTTTCGTTTCGTTATAAACCGGAACCGGCCGCGGTATTCCCTGCCGCTGAATACGCGATCCCATGCATAGAGCATTATTTCACTATCGTCGGGATGAAAATAATTAATGAAATGCTTTTTCCGGAGGCTTGCTATCGAATAGCCGGTCAATGCTTTAAAGGAGGGTGTAACGTAACGAAGATGCCGGTCCATATCATACAGAAAAATAACATCGCTGGAATTATCCGTCAGGGTTTCAAGAATAGCCGCGCAGTCCCATACCGATAAAGGAGTTGCATAGTGCGATGATTCCCTAACCGGTTTTCCGGAACTCCGGTAGGCTTTTTGTACTTTTTTAGTACTATCCTTTTTTGTCATGTCATGCTTCCTTAATGGGGCATGTTATGTTCTCGCAAAGGCGACCTCACCCCCCCGGCCCCCTCTCCCATTAAGAAATGAAAAAAGGAGAGGGGGAGTCTAGGATGAAGCTTAATGCTTCGGAAACCCTCTCCTTTCTTCCAAGTTTAATGGGAGAGGGTGCGCGGAGCGCGGGTGAGGTCGTCTTTGCGAGAGCATCTTTTTAGACAGTCACGGCAAAAACTCAATTATTGTGCTGTCGTGCAACGAGTCTAATATAAAATATACACTTCTGTCTCGAAAATTTCATGTGAAAAATCAGATTATAATCTGTAAAGATAGGAAATATTATCGTCTGATGCAATAAGGAGAGCATGTGGCAGTTCATAGAGAGAACTCCCGGCCTTGGGGTCGGGAGTTCTCTCTATTTTAGTGGCATTATATATTTTATATTGCCGTCTATCCTTCGAGCGCCCCCGTGAAATTTTCCCGTACAGCCTCGATCCCCGCAGCCTCATTGTTCATGATGCATTCAATTTTTCCGAAATACTTGGGAAACTCAGAAGCGATGTAGAACTGAGACGACAGCACCCTGCCGCTGTAATACGCTGCCTCGTTGCTTTCCGAAATGATCTTCTGCCGCTCCTCGGCCTGGGCATTGCCGACTATCGCCTTCATCCGGGGAATGCTAATCGTGAGACTCCAGAGGTGCAGCCATGCAAGCACGAGCTGGAACATCGACTGCTGGAGCGGAGTCGCATTCAATACGAGCGCGACGAATTTCCCCTCCTGCATCTGGATATTCATCATAGTGATGACCTCATCGAGCTTCTGTACGCCCCTCTCCACCAGGGCGATATATTTCTCCTCAACGACTCCCCGTGCCTTTTTGACGGTTTCGGCTATCCGCTTTTTGAGCATCGTGTAATTATACCGTTCCGGATCCAAGAGAATCTTACGCATCTGGAGATCGAGCGACTGAATGCCGTTCGTGCCTTCATAGATGGAGAAGACCTTGCTGTCGCGGGCGTACTGCTCAACCGGATAATCCTGGCAGTAGCCGTACCCGCCGTATACCTGCATGGCCTCCGCAGTAACCAGCCAGGCGGCGTCGGAGATGCCTGCCTTTACGATGGGTGTGAGTATTTCAATGATTGCCGATGCCTCTTTCACCTCATCGGAGGATGACGAAGACAAGGTAATATCCGTATTGTATGAAAGATAATAGGTCAGCATCCGCATACCCTCTACGGTGCCCTTCATGTACAGCAACATGCGCCTCACATCGGGATGCTCCACAATTTGAACGCTCGGGGCTTGGGGATTGAGCTGCTGGGTTATATGCACGCCCTGGATCCGGTTCTTTGCGTACGCAACGGCGTGCATATAGGCTGCGCTGGAGACCGACTGGGCCTGTATGCCGGTAAATATGCGGGCTTCGTTCATGAGCTGGAACATAACCTTCATCCCCTTGCGCTCCTCGCCCAGGAGATACCCCACGCATTTTCCGTTGTCGCCGAAATTAAGGGTGGATGTCGCGTTCCCCTTAAGACCCATTTTGTGCTCGATTCCGGAACAGAGGACGTCGTTCCTCTTTCCCAGCGAGCCGTCCTTGTTCACCAGAATCTTGGGCACGACGAATATCGATATCCCCTTTGTCCCGGCAGGATCGCCCTCGATTCTCGCGAGCACCGGATGTATGATGTTGGGCGTTAAATCGTGCTCGCCGTTGCTGATGAATATTTTCTGACCGGAAATGAGATATGTGCCGTCGCTCTGCCGCACCGCTTTTGCCTTGAGAGCGCCGACATTCGAGCCTGCATCCGGTTCCGTGAGGCACATGGTGCCGTTCCATTCTCCGGCGATCATTTTATGGAGAAAGAGCTTCTTTACTTCCTCCGAGCCGTAAATCATCAAGAGGTGCGCCGTTCCGGTTATGGACGAGCAATACATTCCCAGCGAGGTGTTGCCTGCATTAAAATACTCTTGAGACGCAAATGAGATTGTGGCAGGCATATCCATTCCGCCTTCTTCCTGATGGAACGGGAGGGTATGGAAGCCTGCTTCAACAAATGCCTTGAATCCCTTATGAAATGATTCCGGCACCGTTACCTCTTTGGTGTCCGGATTGTACTTCAATCCTATCTTGTCTCCGTCCGCATTAGACGGGTAGAAATGATCTACCGCAATTTTTTCCGCGAGATTCAGGGTTTCCTCGAAGATATCCCTGTCCAGCCCGGCAAAGCGCTCATATCTGTTTATCTTATCAAGCTCCAGCATCTCAAAAATGACAAACCTGACATCCCGTGAGTCCACTAAAGGATTTAATGCCATAAAAAGCCTCCGGTAAATATTAAATTAATCTGGCCGCCTATTTGTCAATTTCTAATTTAAATTTTCCATCCTTGCCGCGGGTGTGAATTAAATTTCGGGAAATTCCACACTTCCCCCCTGTCCCCCGTAGGGGGCACGAGTACAATGAATGTAATTCATGTAAAAACGCCCCCTCAAGGGGATGGGGGTCTTAAAAAATGTGAGTGCCTCATTTTTAGCCGAAAAATAATTCACACCAGACTAAACGGTTGCATAAATTTTTTGAAATTATTGACATTTCTTCAATTAAAAAATAAACTCGTTTCAAAGCCTGTAATAATAAATGATTCATAATTTTCCACGGCGTAGGGAAAATTACGTAATGAATTGAGGAAACATATGGACAAGACATTGAAAATAAGCATGAAACCTGAATGGGATGAAATAGAACAAATGAGAAACAAATACGGCGATTTTATGAGGTCCCATACATTACCAAATGATATAATACATGCAGTCATCATGGTGGTGAGTGAACTTATCGAAAACGCGATCAAATACGGAATATTCAAGAGAGAAAATGATTTTGTTGATATATCATTAACAATCGAAAAAAAAATCATTATTATTGAAGTCAAGAATCCGATTGATGATTCAGCCATCCCGTACCTGCGGCATCTCGATTCCACGATACAATGGATCAGAGGTTACCAGGATCCTTTTGAAACCTACATTATAAAACTCAGGCAGGTTTCGACCAAGCCGCAATATGACTCGGAGAGCGGGCTGGGGCTGGTACGAATATCCTATGAGGGCAAATCAATACTTGATTTTTACGTTACTGAAGATAATCACATTAATGTATCGGCAATATATAAATACTAGACTTGTTTCATAGCTATTCATAATTATTCATTGTTGCCCCTGCCGCCGAAGGCGGCGGGGGCAACAATGAATAATTATTGAGTTTTGCGATAAGTCTACTGAGCTTTTACAAAGGAGAATTTTGAATGGAGAACACCGTAACGCACAAATCGAATTTGTTGACACTTCAAGTTGAAGAAAATGAAACTGCAATCATAATTAAATGGATCGGAAAAAGCGCCGATCGCACGCCCGGCATATTTATCAATCCGATCCTGAATGATGCTTTCGAAAAAACCTCAAACAATAACAAAGAATTAATTATGAATTTTACGGATCTTGAATTTTTGAATTCTTCCACGGTTGCGCCGATAGTTAAGATCCTCGACAGGGCGAAGAGAGGCAGCAATAGATTGACGATCGAATATTCCAGGTCTTTAAACTGGCAGGAGCTTTCATTTTCCGCTCTCATCGTATTTCAAACTAAGGATAAAAGAATTCAAATTAAGGGGATTTAACGAACATGGATCTTTACGAAGAAAACCTTGAAGGATACGTGGTATTCAACAACGGGCCAATTCCGGTGCGACTGAAGTTTGCGTCGAAGTATTCCCTTTTTATCAATTTTCCGGAGGACTACGACTTCCCGAACCAGACCGAATTCAGCTCTTTGACATTAAAAATCGATGGTGAGAATTTCATATATGATAAATGCAATTTAATTCTTGAAGCCAACATCGATGGCTATGCGGGACGCCTGGTTTTTATCAACAATGTCTATAATTTTGAAATTCTGCTGCAAAAAAAAGTTCATGTGAATTTAGAAACCTATTTTTATAATTTGCCTCTCACCCTCAATCATAAAAATAACATCAGGCAAACATTCAAGGATTTTACCAGCAATCTATCCTTTGATTTAAGCATATACCGGCAATATTTCGACAACATGGATCAGGAATATAAAGATGAAAAGCAATCAATCAAAGACTCGATTCAAAAAGTGCTCCTCAATTCAGAGGGAAGAAAATTCATGAGTTTCCTCGACACAAAACTTGATGAATTGGCCGATGAAATTAAAGAGTTTTCAGGCAAGGAGCATGAAAAACACGGGTTTTATTTTAGAAAACTCTTGTGGAATTATATACTCTGTTCGGAATTCATGACTCGTACGAACCTGAAGCCGAGAGGTTATGTCGGTGATTCGGAAATGATGAGAATGATCTATGAAAATGACTACTGGGGAGAAACTACTTTTGCAAAACTGATGCACAAGCATCCAATAGAGCATCCGGCTGCCCAGGCTGTTCGAAATAGAAGACTGCTGATACCCAAGGTGCTGCACGAAACAATGAATAATTTTCCTCATTTGCCCAACAGGGGCTTCAGGATTTTATCGGTCGCCAGCGGCCCTGCAACCGAGCTGCAGGATCTTCTGGCAACAGCCGATGATTTTAATAAATTCAGCTTCACCCTGTTTGATCAGGATACATCTGCCCTGATGGAAGCGGCCAGGGGCATTGAGCAGATTGAAAAAATGAAGAACTCGAAGGCGAAAGTGACTTATTTAAAGGATTCGGTAAGGACAATGCTCAAAACATCTAAAATTTCAGAAAAATGGGGGCAATTCCACTATATATACTCGATGGGACTTTTCGATTATCTGACTCCTCCCGTAGCTGCGGTATTATTGCAAAAGCTCTATGAATTACTGATTCCCGGGGGCCAGCTTTTCGTCGGTAACTATAGCGTCAACAACCCAAGCCGGTATTATATGGAATACTGGTGCGATTGGGTTCTTTACTATCGTACGGAAGAAGAATTTTTAAATCTGCTCAATGACAACACCGCGAAAAAATCGGTATATATCGAGGATTCAGGCAGCCAGATGTTTCTTCAAATCAAGAAGGAAGGATAACTTTTACTCGAAGCCTATTCATATTAATCAATACCATGAAAGCAGAAAAGAAAGCTGACATCACTGATCTTCCGACATACGATAATCTCGATTTTGAGTCGTACTTAAACTTAATTCTGCATCAATGGCTGAAAACACTGGTCACTTTCGGCATTACCCTGGTTCCCTTATTTTATTTTCTGGATTACATTGTAGCTCCCCGTGAACTGCACTACCAATTTGCCTTGTACCGGGCGGCCTCCACGGCACTCTCCATAATTCAATATTTAATCATTCGTAATACAAGACCGGGAAAATTTTCCTATATACATGGATACGTAATCACCTTATACGTGGGCGGCATGATTTCCGCCATGACCATTCACCTCGGGGGATTTTCATCCGGTTATTACGCGGGTCTTATGCTGGTCATGGTGGCCGTAAACTTACTGTTGCCGTGGAAACCTATTAATTCACTCATAAATAGCACAATTATGATTGCAACATACACCATGCTCAATATCGTCTTCGGGAAGGATGTTAATTATGCTCAGGCTATAAGCCCGTTATACTTTTTGTTCAGTATGGCTATCATCTCCATCAGCATAAATTATGTTAAAAATAAACTGGAAAGCAAGGAGTTCTACCTGCGGGCTGAATTGAAAAAAACGCGGGACGCCCTTTGGGGAGAGATGGAGATTGCCAAGCGGATACAGACGGCGCTTTTGCCGAAAAAGGAGCAGATGACCTGTTTTGACACCGGCAAGCTCGGCTGTTTCGAGATTGCCGCGACCATGATTCCCGCGGACGAAGTTGGCGGCGATTATTATGACGTCATTGAAACAACCAGGGGGGAAAGATGGATCGCGGTCGGCGATGTTACCGGCCATGGCGTAGAATCCGGGCTCATCATGCTGATGATGCAAACCAGTATTTTTACCATCGTCAATAATACCGCCGGATATAACCCTTCCGTTGTGCTCAGCGCGATAAATCACGTCATCAAAGAAAATATCGCCCGGCTCGGAACCGACCGCTACGTGCCTATATCATTGATACGCCTGAATGACTCAAATATGATTGTAGCGGGTAAACATCAGGATATCTTAATATATCGATCAAAATTAGAAAGGGTTGAGGTAATCAAAACTGAGGGTACCTGGATAGGAATTTATGAAAAAATCAAAAAATACATGGTCGATAAAACAATTCCCATCGAAGTAGGCGATATAATATTTTTATTTACCGACGGTATTACCGAAGCGATCGATAAAAACGGCCTCATGTTCGGCCAGGAACGGCTTATACACGCCTTTGAAAAATATTCCGAGCTGCCGGTTAAAGAAATACTGAACAGCATCATGCAAGAGGTAACGGGCTTCTGGGATAAACAGCATGATGATGTGACATTGCTGATTATAAGGAGGGAATGGTGACCCTGTTTTTGCCCTTTGCTTTTGAAAGATACAGGGCTTCATCCGCGACCTTGATCAATGATTCGCGATCATATGCTTGCGAGGGGAATATGGCTACTCCGAGACTAAGGGTAACGTTCAGATGTTTACCCTGATATTCCACCTCATGATCGGCTACAATACTTCTGATTCTCTCCGCTATCTGCTCTGCTTCATTCACGGGAGTTTCCGGAAGCACGATCACGAATTCGTCTCCTCCGTAACGGCCGGCGGTATCAATATTTCTGATATTGCTTTTTATAATCCGGGACACGGATTTCAAAACCTCGTCCCCCGCCTGATGTCCATAGGTATCGTTAAAGCTTTTAAAATGATCAATATCAGCCATTATCAGGGAAAGCTCTCTCTTGTAGCGCGTTGATTTATTTATTTCTTTTTGCAATATATTCTGAAAATGGAGGTGCGTGACTAATTTCGTCAGTCCGTCGGTAATTCCAAGCTCATAGAGCCGCACGATCTCAATTGATATGGCGGCCTGTGTCATGATGATGCTCAACAGATCTTGAGCCTCAAGGGTAAACACCGATGCCGTAAGGGGGTTGTCCAGATAACAGACGCCTTTAACTTCATCCTTGTGCTTTAAGGGAATACAGAGAATCGATTTTAATCCGAATTCCGCCACGTCGGGATGTTTGCCATAGCGTTCATCCTCCATCGCATTCGCGATCAATTTCGGCTTGCCGGTTTTATAGACTTCTTCGGCAACGGTCGTTAAAATCTCACCTCTCTTGCTTTTTATTTCCGTATTGATATTTTTCTCTGCGACGATTCCAAGCTCTCCGGTTTCATCATTCGCTATCATCAAATATCCCCTCTGAGCGCCGGTGACTTCAATCGAAACCGACATGATCTTGTCAATGAGCTCGTCAAGATTCATGATCGAGCTGATATCCTGGCTCACCCGGATTATCGAGTAGATCCTCTGCTTTTCCATCATCGTCTTGATGGATGACAAATCTTCTCTCAGCGTTAAACCGAGAAGATTTTCCATCCGCTTTACATACTCTGCCGAATCGATCTCTTTGAATATTTGATACGCGGCTTTCAACCTCGCCTCGGCATAATCTTCTTTGCCGCGTTGTTTCAGGAACATTCCGTATTCATGCAGGCCTTTGGCTATCTCGTACCTTCTGCCCAGCGCTGCAGCGTGCTGTATGCTTTGTTTAAAATAACGTTCGGCGATTTCGTGTTTCCCCGCCATTACGTTGTATTTCGCATTGACCCTCAGCGCTGCGGAATAATGATTCCGCCAGTTCCCGGTTTTCTTTAAGCTTTCGGCGCATAATCTTTTTATCATATTCAACTGTATGCCCGTCTGGCCGATTTTATATATTTCAAGGTATGCCTCGGCAAGAAACGAAAACAGGTATATGGTATAATCTTTCAAAAAATTATTTTCCGAGTATAATTCCCTCGCTGTCTCAAAATAATGCACCGCTTCATCGTAATTTCCCTTCTCCATCATCAGATAACCGTAGTTGATGTTCGCAAAACAGTGAGGATACCAGAGCTTTTTATCTTTGCTCAGTGCAAGAGACCTGCTCCCCTGCGATTCCGACTCGTCAAAGTTCCCCCGTTGCGCATAGACGAGAGATAAATTGGCGGAGGCCACGCTGATCCCGTAAAAATCGTTAATTTTTTCGCTGATATCCAAATATTCCATGAAGCTCTTTATCGTATCATCATAGCTGCCGAGATAAAAATAATTATATCCAAAGCCATTCATGACCATTGCGATTTCCCAGGCGTCGCCGATGTTAATGAATATTTCTTGTGCCTTGTGAAAATAGCTTATACTCCGGGAATAATCCCCCTGGTAACAAAAACAGTAACCCATAAATTGAAGTGATTGCGCCACGCCGAAATGATCATTGATATCCTGCCTCATCTTCAGGGCCCGATCATGGTACGCAATCGCCTTTTTAAAGAAAGGGATGACCATCAGCAGGGAGGCGAACACGGCCATGCTCATCCCGAGCTCTCTTGATTTTCCTATTTTCCTCCGGGAGATATTCAGCATTCTCAGCACGGAACGAATAAATTTTATTATATCGCTGAGAATATACATCCAGTCAAGAGTCATGTAGAAATCGATAATTATCTTATATTTTCCGCTCTTCGCACTCTCTAGGGCACGGTCGGTCTTCAGGGGGTAAAAACCACGGATGGTATATACCACTATCTCTTTGATCAGGCTCACAATGACAAAAAACCTGCGTACCGGTATCCTTTCACCCAAAAGCGATAAGCCCTCTCTGCCGAACAATTCGCAGGAAACCCAATCGCCCTTGATAAAAAAAGCCTGACTTATCATTTGATATATCCCGGCCTTCTGCGGTTTTGTTTTGATATATTTCAAAAGTGTATTTAAAATTTCTATTGATTCGTCGCATTTCCCGATTGTTAAATAGATCTGGCCGAGGATATACATGCAATCGATCCATCTATCGCTCCCTATTCTTCCCTTTTCCTCAAGTATACTCCGGAGCAATGACAATATCTTAATCGCTTCCTCATTTGCGTAATTCTCCCGCGCTTGAACCAGCGCGGGGAACGCGTATTCCAGTATTTTTTCTTTATCCCCGCCCTCGGTGTAATGATGGGCCAGTTCAAAGAGCACACGATCGATAGTATCTTTGTGCATTTCTTCAAGAACCCGCGCTATCGTTAAGTGCAGCATCCGCCTTTTTTCACTATTAATACTCTGGTAAAATTTTTCTGCGATTTTATTGTGCGCGAAAAGCACTATCGCATTGTCGCTTTTATCCCTTTTAAGCAGCTGCAATTCAATAGCTTTATCAACAGCGCCGACCACGTCTTCATCGGAATATTTGGTAATCATGAATAATACTTCAATATCAAAATTACTTCCCATGACCGCGGCATACGACAGTATCGTTTTTTCTATTTCGTTCAATGAAGAAATCCTTTTTAAAATGACATCCATGACCGTATATGACGTATCCAGCTTATTTATGACATCGGCGCTTATGATCAACCGGTTATCGTCATTGATTATCGCCTCTTCATCTGCAAGCTGCTTTAAAATTTCAACGGCGAAAAAAGGATTGCCCCTGCTGTAATTTAAAATTAAATCGGATAATTCCCTTGTGTTTTCCATGGTTTGGCCCAGCAGACTCGCCATATATTCATTCATCTGAAAACTGTCCAAAGGTGACAGTTGAATTTCTTCGAGCGGATATCCGCTCTTTGTAAGATACGAAATGAAATTTATTAAATTATGGTTCTCTGTTAACTCGTTGTCCCGGTATAATCCAATTATCAGCAGCGGGGATTTTGCGATATTTTTTGCTATCTCCATAAGGAAATTATAGCTGCTCTCGTCCAGCCACTGGAGATTATCAAGAATCAAGACGATGCCGTTTTCCACCGAGCTTAAGCTCAAAAATAACTTGCTTATCGTCATCAGGAAGCGTTTTGTTTCCCTGTCAGGCCGAAGCTCGACAAGCGATGCGGGATTTCCTATGATCTCGCGCATCATGGGATGAAATTTGACTATTATTTCGCCAAGGTCGCCGATTTGCTGCTTGATCGATTCACTGATGATCTGTTTTTTGTTTTTTGGATATTCTTTAAAATATTTTATATAAGCAGTGAGCGCTTCCTTGATAGCTCCATAAGGCGTCTTATTTCCTCCGGAAAAGCTTTTTCCCTCTATGAACGTCCCCCGGTGGTAATAAATATTGCCGATCATCTCCTCGACCAGCCGCGTTTTGCCGATGCCGAACTCTCCGCTGATCAGACATATGCGCCCCTGGCCGTTCAGGGTGCCGTCAAATATCCGTATAAGCCGGTCATATTCATTCTTTCTTCCAATAAGCTCGGACAGGTATTTTAATTTAGCGGACCGATCATTCGTGCCGGGCAAAAAATTCTTTTCACCCGACATATATTTCCTTAAATCGTCCAGTAGCGTTTGCGCATTCTGGTATCTGCGGTCGGGTTCTTTTTCCAGTAATTTCAGAACCATTTTTTCCAATACATCCGGGATTGAGGGATCAACATCCCTCAGCGGTTCGGGTAATAAGGCAATATGCTGGTGTATAATTGAGCTGACATCATTCCCCTTGTAGGGAAGCTGCCCGGTCAGGAGCTGATAGAATATGATCCCCAGGGAATAGAGATCGCTGCGGTTATCCACATCCCTCTTGATAATGCCGCTCTGTTCCGGCGACATATAGCTGAAGGTGCTGATTATTTCTTCAATGCCGCTGATTTTGCTGAAATCTTTTATCTGTGCAAAACCGAAATCTATTATCTTAATACTCCGGTAGCTCACATCATCAAGAACAAATATGTTTCCCGGATTCAGCTCTTTATGCACTATATCCTGATTATGAATGGTCAGTAATGCTTCAACAATCTGCACAACAATATTTATTTTTTGGTCGATGGACAGATTTCTTTGATCAATGAGTATAGTGTGGAGGCTTTTCCCTTCAATAGGCTCCATTACCAGATAATGAAGTCCGTCAACTTCCCCCACTTCGATTATTTTTATAATATTCGGGTGGTCAATGCGCGCTACGGCGGCCGTCTCACTGCGGAAGCGTATTATGTCCTCTTTTCGATTGGTGGTCCCGTCAAGTTTTACGATTTTAATTATTACTTTTTTGTCGTTATCCAGCCTATTATACGCGCCGTACACATACGAGAAACCGCTTTCGGATATTTTCTCATTTATTTTATATTTATAATTAATTATTTTTCCACGGAAGTCCATAATTAGTATAATATATAGAAAAAACACCTATGTTGCGAGAATAAATTTAGAGTTGAAAAATAACGCTACTAATGCGTAATCAAGGAGGCCGGTTATGGGTATAAAAACCACGCTCTTCGGATATCCGAAAATTGGAATCAAGCGTGAATTAAAAAATTTGGTAGAAGCGTATTGGGAATCCAAAATCCCGGAAAATGAGCTTTACCGGCAGGCTGAGGATCTGAATATGCGGCGAATCACCCGTCTGGTAGAGGCGGATCTCGACTACATCCCGGTGAATGACTTTTCGCTCTATGATTTCATCCTCGATCTCTCAACCATGTTCGGGGTCATACCGGAAAGGTTCAAAAACCTGAAAGACGGCTTGACGCGCTATTTCGCCATGGCACGCGGGCAGGGGAATGCCGTCGCCGGTGAGATGACGAAATGGTTCGATACGAACTATCACTATATCGTACCCGAGTTAAACGGGAAATTCAGGCTGCTCAAAAACCGGCCGCTCGAATCATACCGGTGGGCCCGGCAGCGGTTCGGATTGGAGACAAAGCCGGTGATTATCGGACCGTTCACCTATGTGTATCTCGGCAAGATCTACGAATCGAAAAAGGAGCGGTATTTTCCCGACATGAAGAAGGCGCCGGAAAGTCCGCGTTTCGGCGAGCTCGTGCATGACCTCGCGGCGCTCTATAACCGCGTGTTGAAGGAGCTTCAAGCCGAGGGCGTGCGCGCCGTTCAGCTCGATGAACCCGCTCTGGTGTACGACTTGTCTGATGAGCAGATTAAAACGCTTATTGATTCCTACAACAGCGTCATGGCCGGGATTGAGCACGTGGAGATTTTCGTGCATACCTATTATGAAAGCCTCTCTGCCTTTGTCCCGGTGGTTACCGGATTACCGGTTCAGGGTATAGGACTCGATTTCGTTGCCGATGACGCAAATTACCGGAACATCAGAAAATACGGTTTTCCGAAAGATAAAAAGTTGATAGCCGGCGTTCTCGCCGGAAGAAGCCCGTGGAAGACGGACATACGGAATACCATAGAGCTCGTCAAAGAGCTTGCCGGTATAACCGGCAATGACCGCCTGATCCTGTCAAATGCCGCCCCCCTGTTCCACCTGCCGATATCGCTTGAGCAGGAGAAAGGGCACCTCGATGATTCAATTCTTCAGATGCTCTCTTTCGCCGATGAACGGCTGGACGAGATGAAACTGATAAAGAATATCCTCACCAAAGGCGGGGAGATACCGGAATACAATCGGCGAAGTTTTGCGGAGCGGCAGGGAAACGTGAACGTTCAGAAAGCGGCATCGGAGATAAAAGAAGATATACGGCGCCCTCATCCTTTCAACGAGAGATACCGAAAACAGATGACGCGCCTGAAACTTCCTCGATTTCCGGTCACGACAATCGGCAGTTTCCCCCAGACTGCCGAAGTGAGAAAAAGGAGATCCGAGTATTCGTCCGGGAAGATATCAGCCGGTGAATACGAGAGCTTTATAAAGAGCAGGATCGCGGAGGTCATACGGATTCAGGAGGATATCGGGCTCGATGTCCTGGTTCACGGAGAATTCGAGAGAAGCGACATGGTGGAGTACTTCGGCCAGATGATGAAAGGATTCGCCTTTACCCGGAACGGCTGGGTTCAGTCGTATGGCTCGAGGTGCGTGCGTCCGCCGATCATCTACGGCGATATCTGGCGGCCGGCGCCGATGACGGTGAAAGAGGTGGTATACGCGCAATCCCTGACTGAAAAACCGGTGAAGGGGATGCTGACCGGCCCGGTTACGATACTCAATTGGTCATTCTACCGGAACGACATCCCGAAAAAGGAGATAGCCTACCAGATCGCCCTCGCCCTGAAGGAAGAAGTGAGCGATCTTGAAAGCTCGGGGATACGGATCATCCAGATCGACGAGCCGGCTTTCCGGGAAGGGCTGCCGCTTAAAAAATCGAAGCAGAAGGATTATCTCACCTGGGCCATAACCGCATTCAGGATTACCAACGCGCACGTCAGGGAAGAGACCCAGATCCAGGCTCACCTGTGCTATTCCGAGTTCAACGAGATCATCGATTCCATTTATGCCATGGACTCGGACGTCATGCAGATCGAAGGGTACCGGAACAGGGGGGATATTCTCGGCTCGTTTGAGAAATTCCGGTACGACCACGGCGTCGGGATCGGCGTATACGACGTTCATTCGCCCCGCACTCCCGGCACCGAGGAGATCAGAGCCGTCATCATGAGGGCGCTCAAAACGATTAACGAAGATCTCCTCTGGATCAATCCGGATTGCGGGCTGAAAACGCGGACTTTTGAGGATGTAATCCCGTCGTTGCGGAATATGGTCGCCGTCACGCGCTCTCTCCGGTGAGCTTACAAGCTCAGGGCATCGATGATCTTTTTCACGGCTGTGGATTTATTCATCGTGTAAAAATGGAACCCGGGAATCCCCCATTGCATAAGCTCCCTGCACTGGGCGATTGAGTATTCGATCCCGACCTCGCAGATTTCATCTTTCGAATCGCAGGAAAGAAGGCGGCTCATCAGCTCCGGCGGAATTTTAGCCCCGCACATGGTGGTGACCTTTTTAACCTGAGCCATATTGGTTATCGGCATGATCCCCGGAATCACCGGTATGGTGATTCCAATCCGCCTGATCTTGTCCATAAAAATATAAAAGTCATTATTACTAAAGAAAAGCTGGGTTATGATATAGGAAGCGCCGGCATCGACCTTTTTTTTCAGGTTGGCGATATCCGTATCGAGATCGGGCGCTTCGATATGTCCCTCAGGATAACCGGCCACCCCGATGTTAAATACCTCGATCTCCCTGATATAGGTGACGAGCTCGTTGGCGTACGAAAAGCCGTCGGGCGGCGGCACAAACCGCTCCTGCCCCTGAGGAGGATCGCCGCGAAGGGCAAGGATATTCGATATGCGTTTTGCTTTAACCATCCGCAGATACTCGGCTATCTCCCTTCTTCCTGAGCCGACGCAGGTAAAATGGACCACGGGGGTTATCCCGATCCGGTCGCGTATTTTCAGCGAGAGCTCAAGCGTCTTTTCGCGCGTCGATCCGCCGGCGCCGTATGTGACGGAAATGAACCCCGGCTTGTACGCCGAGAGCTCCTTCAGCGCCTGCATGAGAGACTCTTCGCCCGCCTCCGTTTTCGGAGGGAATATCTCGAATGATATGACGAATCGCTCATTGTAAAGAGAATCTATATTCATATTGTGTTATATTTTCGCAAAGGCGCAAAGAAGCCCTTCTCTGACCTCACCCGCGCTCCGCGCACCCTCTCCCTCTTGAAGGCGGGGATGCGCATCCCCGCCTTCAAGAGGGAGAGGGTTTCCCGTTAAAATTAGCTTCACGAGAGCATTTATTTAGGCAACTTCGCCCGTATGAAAAAAAATATACTATGCGAGCAGGTAGAAGCAAAGAAAGAAATTCATTATCGGTTAGAAATTGCGGGGAAGTATAATTAAAAATGAGGGGATATTTACTTTCTAGCTTGCTTCAGTACTTTCTCTATTGCCCGGCTTCTCCTGAAAGCATCGGCTTCATCGCCAAACGTCGCATCCTGCAGCTCGCGCATCTTTTTTTCCTTTGCTTCCTGATCGAGGTTGGAGTCGCTCTGTATCTCCATCTCGCGGGCAACGTATTGTTCCTGAACTTTCTTTTCATCTGCGATTAAACGGTCGACGTCTTCGAAGCGCCGTGTTTGATCCGGATCGAATATTTCCCTGCGGAATTGCCGTAACTTTTCCTGCCGCTCCTCTTCAGAGTGTAACTCCGATAAATCCTTCTTATAAAGCCGCAGTTTTTCCTGGTAGCGCGTATAAGGCATGACGTCGGCATCAAGGGTATTCGCTTCGTCGCCCCACATATTGCCGTCCAGCGTATGCAGTTTCCTCTCTTTTTCGTCTCCGTGCAGATTGTTGTCATTGATGATCGCGTTGCGCCTGATGGAATATTCCTCGGCCTTCACTCCGGCGCCGAAGATAGCGTCCGCATCTTCCATCCCAAAAACCGAGCGCCGGTAATTCTGCAGCCGGTGGAGTCTCGCTATGGCCTCATCCGGGGTCAAGGGTACGTCCCACTCCTTTATCTTGCTCTGAAGGTCTATCTGATACTCCAGGTATGTTTTGTAAAGTCCAAGCATTTTATCAGCCAGACGTGGAGACATGACCGAGTCGAGATATTGACGGGCTCTTTCTAGATTATCTTCAAGGCCTGTAGAATCCTTAAACATCTCATCCATATGCATGAAAAACTTCAGTGTCCGCTGATTGACAACATCATCCTTGAAATATTCTCTCAGGTCGTCTTCGTCAAAATCCATCAACTCATAATATGTTTCAACGTCTTTGAGCTTGACATTGTCATTCTTGTTTAAAACGTATTCTTGGTTTTTCTTATTCCGCACCGCCAGATTCAAGACGATAATAATCAGGATTGCAGCCGAGGCTGATGCCACTATTATTATTTTATTTTTACGCATCAGAAAGATCCTTTTTTTTCAGCTCCTTTTCGCATGGCTTCCCTTCTGCGAAAGGCTTCTGCATCTTTTCCGAAAAACTCCTGTTGAAGGGAATTGATTCTTTCATTTTTTTCCTCTTGAGTAATATTTTTTAAACGCTCTATCGCCTTCTCCGCCGCACGATAGCGCTCAATATCCTGTTTTTCTTTGGCGAGCTGATCATCAAGCGCTTTCAGTCTCTGTATCTCCTCTTTGGAAAAAAATTCTTTTCTGAATTCGCTGATCTTGAGCTTGCGTTCCCGCTCGCTCAATTCGGACAGGTCTTTCACGTACAGCAGCAATTTGAGCTGATACCGGTTGTAGGGCTCGGCGTTCTCTCCAATTAGAACCTCTTGTCCGCCCCACATACCGCTCTTGAGCCTTTGCAGATTACTTTCCTTCTCGTTTCCGTAAAGGGTTTTATCTGTAATTATAATTGATCTTCTGAGCACATACTCCCGCTCTTTGACATCGCAGCCGTACAGACCGTCGGCAGTTTTCTTTCCGAGCCGGTCTCTTCTGAAATTCTGTATCCGGTTAAGCAAAACAAGAATCTTGAAGGGATCTTGACTATTTGCCTGATATTTCCTGTCGCTTCCGAGGTCTATTTCACACATTAAATATTTTTTATATATTCCAAAAAGCCTCCGCGCCTCAGATTCTTTTAAGCCGGAGCCAAGATATTTCCCCACTTGGCTAAAATGATCATCAAGTTGTTTGATAGATGGCACCGCGAATCTCTGCTCAAGGGATCTAAAAAATTTCAGCGTCCCGTCTGTGACAGTATTGCTTAAAAGGTTAGCCAGGACAGGAGGCTCAGCCTGTTTTTCATTGCAGCGAAAGCTCTTATCAAAGATATAATGCGTTTTGATATAATTCTCATCCATTCTGTCGTTCAGGATAGTTATTGCTTTATAGACGACGAGTAGCGACAAGGCGCCGATTCCGCAAATTACAGCTAATTTTTTTTTTGTCATATCTTCTTTATTTCTTAGAAATAAATATTTTTTTCGCCAAAGATACACCCCACTCGCAGATTATTTCATCTGTTGAGATAATTCTAGTAAATTTAAAATTAAATGGGGATACCCCATTATAAAGTATCCCCATTAAAATAGGAAAATCAATAAAAAAAAATTAATAACCTTTATTCTTTAAATTCTGAACCACCTTAACCCAATAACCGACAACGTCAAACGGAGCACCATTGGGAGATAGATTAACTACATCAATGTGATTTACTCCTTTTGTAAACCAATTGCCTGACTGGACGCCCAGGAATGTGCCCCATTTCGCCGAGTTAACCGGTACAAGCCCGTCATTGAAGCCTCCCCCCAGGAAAAATATTTCAGTCGCAAGATCCGGGAGCACTTTGTTGAATGCTGCAACATATTCCTGAGGTGTGGACGGAGTGGAGCTTGTGCCCGTCAATGCCTGGACCAGCATTATCAGGAAATGCGCCGTGGTTGAAAATAAATTATACACTTTATACTGTCCGGTCCAGCTCTGGTAGTACACACCCGCCGCATTTGGACAATTCGGATTAAAGGTATTATTCATGTAATTGGGCGTTAGTTGTTGAATATTTATGGCGAGTTTACTCTGATCACCGGGAAAGGGAATAAAGCCAGCGATCAGATTGCCGATCATGGGGGCTACATTATTTATAAGATTCATTACTCCGGCAAGAACACTGCCCCTATGCGGGCTGTCCACTGTTGTAAGACTTGCAACATTGGGTGCAAGACCAAGGTTTGTAATGGCGTCACGGGTATACAGGCCGCCATGGGAATGGCCCATGATATTGAATTTTGCGGACCCGTCGGTTGCCTTAATCTGTAAAAATCCCGTCTTGAACTGCTCGGCCTTTTCACGAGTCGCTCCAAGAGATTCCACATTGGTGATATAAACCGTCGCGCCCCTCGCCCGCAGGGCTTCAACTATACCGGGAAAACTATTAGGATATACTTCAGTTGATATAAAACCCATTCCATGTGCCAGGATAATCGGGTACTTGGTTTTACAGGAAGTATCAGCGGCAGATGCGGGCATCGCCCAAGCAACTGCCAGAAAACCGGCTGCAAGACAAAGTATAAAAAGCTTTTTCATACACATCCCTCCTCGATAATATTTGCTTTAAGGAATGATTCAACCTTATTTTTATCTTTTGATCTAATGAATTATTGATACTATCAAGGATTTCCCATCATTTATTGAGCAGATCCGAGTTTTCTATAATTGGTGGGCGTGGTTTTCATAAATTTAATAAATACCTTGTTAAAGGTACTGATATTTTCAAATCCTACTGAAAAGGCTATATGGATAACATTTTCATCTGTTTCTTTTAATTTTTTTGCAGCCTCTTCTATGCGAAGTCTGTTCATATAATCCCCTATTTTTTCGCCCGTATATATCCTAAAGTATCGCCCCAAATTATCCGGGTTTATACTCAGCATATTTGCCAATCCTTCCCTGGATACATTAAACCGAAAATTTTCTTTTAAGTAGGACAGGGCTGAGTTCATCTTCTTTTCTATAGAAGGCGTTATGATCCATTGCTCATCATTT
>Ga0154758_104_pt2 | contig 69672 bp, 65 predicted proteins | sample Rifle2008BG16ft_FD_105766 | JGI IMG/M metagenome (GOLD analysis project Ga0154758, IMG submission 105766) | Spirochaetes bacterium RBG_16_49_21
GCCCTCCCCCGTCAAGGGGGAGGGAGGCGCAGGCATTTAAAAATTTTCTAACTCTGGTGCCAAAATCTTGAGGAGCAGACAGTGGACCTAATAGTAGACGGAGTCATACAGGCGTTTCACCTCTTAGTATCAGGAGACCCTGAAGTCATTCAAATCACGCTTTTGTCATTAAAAATATCAGGGGCCGCCACCTTGATAAGCACCTGCATCGGCGTGCTGGCCGGCACTGTCATAGCCCTTATCCGCTTTCCCGGCAGAAGCGTCATCGTAACCCTGGTCAACACCGGCATGGGTCTGCCGCCGGTGGTTGTGGGCCTGTTCGTGACGATCCTGATATGGAGGAGCGGGCCGCTCGGCAGCATCGGGCTTTTGTACACGCCTGCGGGCATGGTCATAGCGCAGACCATCATCGCGGCGCCGATAATAACCGGCATCACCCTCTCGGCCATGCAGCATCTGCCCGGCAGGCTCAGGCTGCAGATACTGGCCCTGGGCGCGACCCGGCGGCAGATGGTGTGGCTCCTCATGAAGGAGGCGCGGCTTCCCCTGCTCACCGGCGTCATGGCGGGTTTCGGCGGCGTCATCTCCGAGATCGGCGCTTCGATGATGGTAGGCGGCAACATCAAGGGATACACCCGCGTGCTCACCACCGCCACGGTAATGGAGACCGGCAAGGGGAATTTCGCCATAGCCATAGCCCTGGGCGTGATTTTATTAATTCTTGCGCTGGCGGTCAATTTTATCCTGACGGCAATTCAGCAGAGAAAATAAAGATGAACCGGCCGATCATAGAAATAAAAAATCTTCTGGTTAGAAGGAACAACCGGACACTGCTCCAAGTGCCGCAACTCGCATTTCGTTCGGGAACTATCGTATCCGTGATCGGCCCTAACGGCGCCGGTAAGTCGACCATGCTTCTTTCGCTCATGCGCCTGGTGATCCCGGATTCGGGAGAGATACTGTACCGCGGTCAAAGAATTCTTCCCGGAATCTCGATTCACCGTTATCGCCGAAAGATGTCCATGGTGTTTCAGGAGCCGCTTCTTTTGAACACCTCGGTGTATAATAATATCGCGTCCGGCCTCAAGATCCGGGGCATGAACCGCCGCAATATCCGGCCGGCGGTTGAAGAGATGATGGATCTTTTCGGCATCGCGCACCTGTCAAAACGCAGCGCGAGGAGCCTTTCAGGCGGCGAGGCTCAGCGGGTGAGCCTTTCCCGGGCGCTCGCGGTCAGTCCGGAAATTCTTCTCATGGACGAGCCCTTTTCCTCGCTTGACGCGCCGACGCGGGAGTCCCTCATCGCCGACCTTGACCGGATCATACGCGACCGGGGCATAACCGTGATTTTCGCGACCCATGACAGGAGCGAGGCCATACGCCTTGCCGATGAGATCATCGTGCTCAACGAAGGCCGGATCATCCAGTCCGGCACGCCGGCCGAGATCACCCTGTCGCCGGCTGACGAATTCGTCGCTTTTTTTATCGGCACGGAGACCATACTTTCCGGCGCGGTCACGAACGCGGCCGAAGGCGTGTTCACGGTTTCGGTCAACGGCTCCGGCGTTGAAATTATGGGAGAGGTGGAGCCGGGCAGGAGGGTCACTTTCTGCATCAATCCTGAAAACATAATCTTTTCAGCGAATTTCCCGGAAACGAGCGCGCGGAATTCGTTTCGGGGGAAGGTCGTAAAAGCCGTGTCTCAAGGACTGTTCCACAAAATTTATTTTGATTGCGGGTTCATTCTTGTCGGGTACGTCACCGGCCGTTCCATGGAGACCCTGGGCATCCGCCCGGGCAGGGAGCTTGTGGCCTCATTCAAGGCCACGGCCGTGCACGTGATAAAGGTAGCGTGACGGGCCCGGCTGTTGTGCGGTTAAATCGTACTATCGCGGCGCTAGAGGATGCGGAAAATTTTTCTTGTTTTATCACGGCCATCATTGTTGAATGGCCCTGCACCGATATCGAAAAAAACAGCACGATTCCCCGGAGTATAAATGATTTCTTTAGACAGGGCACATAAGATATTATTTAAAAACCTCCCCAATCCCGGGGCTGAAGAGGTTTTTATTGAAGACGCTATCGGGCATATCCTGGCGGAAAATCTGAAATCAACCGTGTCCATGCCGCCGTTTAATAAATCAGCGGTTGACGGATATGCATGTAACCATAAGTATCTGCGCCATGTTCCGGCCCAGTTCAGGTCCATCGGCAGTATTGAAGCAGGAGGCTCATTTGATAAAAAACCGGAGCCGGGCGACTGCGTCAAAATAATGACCGGGGCCGCGGTTCCCGAAGGATTTGATTCAGTGATAATGATAGAGGATACGGAGCCGGCGGGCAATAAAGTAATAATGAAAAAAAAAGTCAACGGGGGTGCCAATATTGCCCGGAAGGGGGAAGACCTGCGAAAAGGCGAGATTGTTTTAAAAAAGGGGGAAGAGATTTACGGTCCTGAGGTAATGATTGCCGCGTCTTTGGGCAGGAGGAAAATCAGCGTCTATAAAAAACCGGAAATAGGCGTTTTGAATACCGGCAATGAGATAGTCGATCCGCCCCAAAAGTTATCAGGCAATAAAATATTCAACAGCAACGGGCCGCTTATAGTTTCAATCCTCAAAAATCTGCATTTAAAAGTTACCTATCTCGGCATAGCAAAAGACCGGGAACCGGTTTTACATAAAAAAATTACCGAGGGGTTAAAAAAAGATATTTTAATAATCTCCGGCGGTGTTTCCGTGGGTGATTACGATCTGGTACCGCCGGTATTAAAAAAGGCAGGGGTCAGGATATTATTTCATACGGTTAAAATGAAACCCGGAAAACCGATCCTTTTCGGCGTTAAAGGCAAGACAATCGTGTTCGGCCTGCCGGGAAATCCGAATTCAAACTTTCTGGCAACCCAACTGTTCATAGTGCCGGCTATTAAAAAGATGATGGGCTATCCTGATTATGGCCTCAAAGTCCAGGAAGGTTTTATTAATGAAGATTTTTACCAGAAGAAGGGCAGAAAGCATTTTGTATTAATAAAAATTAACAGGATCGAGGAAAGGAGCGTGCTTAGTCCGGTGAAGAGTCACGGCTCGGCAGACGTACCGTCCTTATCCAGCTCCGACGGATTTATGATATTGGACGAGAATTCGGCCTTTTTTAAGAAAGGCGCAAAGGTACCGTTCATTACATGGAAAAAAATATGAATAAAATAAATTACTTGCGATTGTCCGTAACCGACCGGTGTAATTTAAACTGCATATACTGCAATCCTGCCGAAAAAGAAAAATTTCTCCATAAAAGTGAAATACTTTCGTATGAAGAAATGGCAAGGATCACTAAAATATTTTCCATGCTCGGCGTCAATAAAGTAAGGATAACGGGCGGGGAGCCGTTAATAAAAAAAGAAATAGTGAAATTTGTCGGGATGTTGAGGGATATCAAAGCAATAGATGAAATATCGATGACGACAAACGGAACTCATTTGAAAAAGCTGGCAAAAGATTTAAAGCATGCCGGCCTGGACCGGATCAATATAAGCCTGGACACCTTACAGGCGGAAAGGTTTGAAAAGATAACCGGAACGGACGGATTCCATGACGTATGGGACGGAATAACGGCGAGTATGGAGGCGGGACTGAGTCCGACCAAATTGAATGTTATCTTGATGAAGGGTATTAATGACGACGAAGTTGATGATTTTATCGATCTGACATTCAGGTATCCGCTGATCGTCAGGTTCATTGAATACTTTCCGACCAACAGGCGGCTTAAGGAATACTCCGGCAATACCATAACGAACGAGAAAGTAAAGGGCGTCATTATCAATGCATACGGCGAACTGAAAGAAGGCCGTGATGTTATCGGGAACGGACCGGCCCGGTATTACCAGGTGAACGGCGCCGTCGGTGCCGTTGGGTTCATCAGCAGCTTCAGTGACAATTTTTGTTCCGCGTGCAACAGGATACGGATCGATTCTTCCGGCATGATTTATCCCTGCCTGTTTACGAAAGAAGGCTATGCGGTGCGGCACCTGTTGAAGGAAAACGTATCCGATGAAGTCTTGCTGCAATTCATTACCGGCGTGATACGCGAAAAGCCCCTGCATAATAAAAAAAACGAGTGCGAGCCGAAAGTGGAAATGAGCAGCGTGGGAGGGTGACATGATAGATGTCGGGGAGAAAAAAATAACGGAAAGATATGCGGAGGCCCAGGCGTTTGTCAAATTAAACAGGGATGTCATACAGAGAATTGAGGAGAAGACCATCCCGAAGGGAGACGTGATGGAGCTCGCCCGGATAGCGGGCATACTGGCGGCAAAAAAAACCTCTGACCTGATCCCCTTGTGCCACAATATAAGCATAGATCATGTTGCCATGGATTTACAGTTGAAAGACAACGGGGTCATGATAAAATCATCGGTCAGGGCGTCGGCAAAGACGGGCGTTGAAATGGAAGCGCTCGTCGCCGCATCGACCGCGGCGCTTGCGATTTACGACATGTGTAAAATGTTCGGCCAAAGAATCGAGATAACAGACGTTTTTTTGTTAAAAAAATCAGGAGGTAAAAGTGACTTCCTCAGGTAGAATATTTTCGATAAATACGAGCAGAGTAAAAGGCGTTCCTAAAACCCCGGTAAGCGAGGGCACCCTTATTGTCGGACACGGTCTGGAGGGCGACGCTCATGCGGGCGCCGCGTTGCGGGAAGTCAGCCTGCTCTCGATAGAAGGCATCAGAACACAAAAAGAGTGCGAGAGGATAAAGTCGAAGACTATCGCGTTGAAAGAGGGCGATTTCGCGGAAAATATCACGACCGAGGACGTGGATTTATCCAGGCTGAAAATCGGCTCGACGATAAAAATAGGAAATGAGGTGATCCTGGAAGTAACGAAAATCGGAAAGGAATGCCACAAATACTGCCAGATTTATTACAACATAGGCTCCTGCATTATGCCGAAACAGGGGATTTTCGCCGGCGTGATAAAAGGCGGGATTATAAAAAAGGGCGATACAATCGCGGTGCACAATGATTAAAGTCGGAATATTGTCCGTAAGCGACACGAGAAAAAAAGACACGGACCGAAGCGGCGAAGTAATCCGAAGGCTGCTTGCAAAAGACAGATTTGAGGTCTGCGAATATGACGTCGTCAGGGACGAAAAAAATCAGATAAAAAAATTTTTAATCAAATATGCGGACGCATTCAAAGTTGATCTGGTGTTGACTACGGGCGGTACCGGCATCGGCCCGCGGGATGTGACCCCTGAAGCCACGAGAGAGATAATTGAAAAAGAGGTCTGCGGCATTGCAGAGCTGATAAGGGCAAAGGGGTACCGGAAAGCGAAAACCGCGGTCCTTTCGCGGGGAGTCGCCGGAGTAAGAAAAGGAACGCTTATAGTTAATTTGCCCGGAAGCCCGAAAGGCGCAAAAGAATCCCTCGGATTTATTTTGGATATCCTGGAGCACTCCATCGAAATGCTCAGAGGCGGAGGGCACTGATGTCGTCTATTTTTTCTCTTCAGCTCCCTGAATTCTCTCGCCGGTCTGAGGATCCATGACCGGGAGAGACATGTCGTTGTCCTTAAGCCGTATGTCATACGCTCCCTTGCTTACCGGAAGCGGCATTTCCGCGTCCTGCTCGACATCGGACTCATTTTTCTGCTCCGGCGTCTCCCATTTCTTGTTTTCCTTTTCTATCAGGGAGCGTACCTCGTCAAGCCTTCTTTTTGAATCGACGTCATTCGGATCGGCGAGCAGGGCCTTGGAAAAATATTTTTCGGCGTCGTACAGATTGCCCAGCTGTTGATAGCACAGGCCGAGATACCGGTATATTGAAGGGGATTTCTCATTCTGCTGAAGGGCCCGGTTGAAGTATTCAACGGCATCCGTGATCTTGCCGGTTGAAAAATATAAAATCCCCATCTGGAAGAGAACCTTGGGATGATCCTTATTTATCCGCATTGCCTGCTGAAGATACCTGAATGAGCCGTCAATATCCTGAAGGATTATGCATAAAAGCCCCATCCGGTAATTAGCGTCAAAATTATCATTGTTGATCGCCAATACCGTCTTATAAAGCTCTTTCGCCTCTTCCCATTTTTTATTCTTTTCAAATCTCAGAGCCAGATCATAATAATATTTTTCCTTGTACTTGAGCATCTTGAAAATATAATTCTGCAAATCAATCCTGAACTCCGCCTGCTTTTTCAATTCAAATAGATACTGGGTCTCGTCATGGTATTTCCCGAAAGCCTCGGCCAGCTCGGTCTTTTTGAGCAGCGTGAGAATCGAGTCATTCGGCAGGAACAGATTATTGATCGTCCGGTAAAAATAGTACTGGTCGGGCGATTTATCTATCAGATCAAGGGCCCCCGTATTGTTCCCGATATAGTCGCTGAAAAATTTCTGTTTTAGGCGCAAGGCTTCCGGCGGCGCGAGATAGAGCACGGGGAGCAGTTTGCCTGCGGGGATGAGCGGGAGCATACCGGAAATATCGGCATACACCAGATGCGAGAGGACATGCACTTCGTTCAGGAACACGCCGGATAATTCTTCATGGGTCGTGTAAAATTTAATAAGCCGAGCATAATTACCCTGCTTCAGATCAAAGGCTTTATCGCCATCAGACGACATAATGACCAGGATATTTGAGAAAAGGAATACGCACTGCCTCTTGAAAGATCTTTGCAGGTTTGAGACCGCAAAAGAAAAGAGCTCGCGCCGGCTATCCGATATATTGAATGTCTGGACGAATATACCGTTATTCTCCAGCCGCTTTTTGATTAGGGCGTAATATTCACCGGAAAATCTGAACGGGTTGTAGTTTTGGTCCAGAATATTGGGGATGTCGACGATGGTAAAAAATCTGTTCCCCGTATGTTCAAAATAAAAGAGGAGATCGCCTTTATCAGGGACATACCCCTGGTTCCCCGTTAAGGGCAATTTATTATAATCGACGTCCCGGTCGGAAAGAACATCCAGGCAGTTGGAGTTTTCATAATATCCTATGACCGGGTTTCTGAAAAATTTCTGGTTAGAATCGATAAAGAGAATTTTTTTTTCGTCCTTATGAAAGAGCGACACCGGCACGAGTGAGCGCTTGAGATTACGTATCACGCTATCCGCAACATGAAACACCGGGGAGTTTCCCAGGGTTACGACCGCGTCTTTTTTTATGTAATCAGCGTCATAATTAACGTCAAACAGCACGTCAAAATTCCCGGCCCTGGTCACGTATACATTGCTGTTCAATGAAATATTATAATAGCTGATAATAAAAAAGAAGAGGGGAAGAAAAACAAGCGAAAATGCGAAATATAACGCCTTCTTGTATGCAGCCGTTGTGGTGTTGGCCATGTATATGGCGGGAATAATGACATTGCAAATCATGAGCACGCCTAAGACCACGTAATACCAGAGGTTGGTAAAATTGATGATGGCTAACGAGACCAGTATCGAAGTCGGCACTATTACTATTGCAAATTCAATTATAGTGGCTCTTTTTGCATCATCATACCGGCCGGCTATGACGCGTACGGTACTGTTCAGCACGACGCCCATGACGAAAGCGGCGGGGGCGATCAGAAGTATCCCCCCGAAAAAATAGAGGGAGCCGTGCCAGCGTAATAATAAAATTAAAAAAACAAGAAAACCGACGGGAAACAGCGATCCGCCATAAATGTAGAGATTGGATATGACAATATATCTTCCGGCGATGTATCCGGCCAGCATTAACAGCAACAGTACAAGAACAAACATGAGCTCCACATATGCTGAATTGCCGTAATACTTGATGATGCTTGAGAAGCCGAGATAGGAATACATGACAATATAGAAGAAATTAAGATAGATGAATATCAGATTGTCGTTATCCCTCCGGGGGGCGGGCGCGGCGTCCCCCGCAATCTCTTCTTCAAAATCTTTCTCATACAAAAAAGCCCGATTACGCTGAAGATTCACCAGAACTATTGACGGCAATATTAAAATGGGAACGGCGATCATAAAGGCCGCCGGAATATTGAGAGAGTAAAAAATTCCCGATACGATGATTCCCAACGAGACCGCCGCGAGCATGAATCCGATGAACAGCCCAATCCCCGGTTTTTTGTCGATAAATTCCGTGCATGATACCCTTAGAGAATAATTAATTTTTATTCCGATCAACAACGATGTGATGAATATCAATATCGGAATCAAAAGTTTAAGAGAAAAAAAGAGCAGAACGAGCAGTTTGGAATTTTGATACTCTATTATTTCCCTCAGGAAATAGAGAATCAGGAGCAGCAGGTATGATACCTCGCAAACAGTAAAGATAGACCGGAAATTCCGATGCCGTTCTTGTAGAAACCTGCCCAGCAGATTACCGATCAACAATCCTCCCAAACCCAGGACGAGGATAACTATGACAACCGGATCATAAAAAAAATAATATTGCACTACGAATGCAATATCCGCGAAAACCATACCAATCAATAAAAATGAAAGGAAATTATTATAATTGATAATTGTTCCTTGGGGAATATTGAAATAACGAAAATCTTGAAAAATACTCATCTGAAGTCAGCCCTATCAGTATACTGGCATTAGGTAGCTTATTAACAATATGAACAGGAACAAAAATACAAGAATTTTTCTTTTGGCGGAAAAAATAAATGATCCGGAGCTTAAAGCGGCGCTTGGACACGTAATAAAAAATTAAAAAATGCTAATGATACACTATAATGTTCCGACATATTGATTAGCCAAAATAGGCAAAAATATTATCCTGGGGATAATTATATTTTATATTTATAAATAAATGACTATAATCGGCTATAATTGCCTTTATTTGTTCATAATCAGAATAAATATCCGGTCAAGCTCAGCCGAATATAAAATCAATGGGTGAAAACTGATCACACGGCACGGAGGCCGGGGGACAGAGATTCAGGGAGGAATCTTAATGATCATCAACCACAATTTGTCCGCAATTAATGCCCACCGGGTATTGAAGTTTCAGCACTGGAATGTCGACAAGGCGATGGAAAAATTATCCTCAGGGATGAGGATCAATAAGGCCGGTGATGATGCCTCAGGCCTTGCGGTTTCCGAAAAGATGAGGACGCAGATCCTCGGATTGCGCCAGGCGGAACGGAATACCGAAGACGGCATGTCGTTTATCCAGACAACCGAAGGATATCTCCAAGAAGTAACGGAAATCATACAACGGATGAGGGTGCTTGCAATACAGTCCTCGCACGGAATTTATACGCAATCAGACCGGCAGCTCATACAGGTGGAGGTCTCGGAACTCGTGGATGAGGTGGACCGGATTGCGTCCCAGGCGGAATTCAACACATTGAAGCTTCTCTTGGGAGACTTCTCCCGGATCAATCCAAAGGCCTCAATGTGGTTCCACGTCGGTCCCAACATGCACCAGCGGGAGCGGGTCTTTATTCAGACAATGACCGCGGTGGCATTGGGAGTGCGCGACGGCATCGGCAGGCCGATCACCCTGTCCACTCCCGATCTGGCGAACCGGAGCATCGGGGTTTTTGACGACGCCATCCGGATAATATCAAAGCAGAGGGCCGACCTCGGCGCATACTATAACCGGCTGGAGCATGCGGCCAAGGGTCTCCTGAACGCCTATGAGAACACCCAGGCTTCCGAAAGCAGGATACGGGATGCGGACATAGCGGAGGTCACGGTCGATTACACGAAATACTCGATTTTAGTGCAGAGCGGCACCGCGATGCTTGCTCAGGCGAACGCGAAATCGAGGGTGATTCTGGAATTATTGCGTTAGGTGGTTTTCCACGCAAGTGGTTTATAGTCATATGTTCCGCCGGCGCTCTTTAAGGCCGGCGGGACACGCTCTTTGAAAACTTTAACATCCGCGTTTCAATTGCTGCAAGCATCAGTATCTACCTCAGGTAGATACATATGGTTGCAGCAATGCACCAACAGGTATTCCCTGGTACAATAACCTGGTATCACAATTCCTGATACGGAGATCAGGAAAGATTTCAACAAAGGAGTGTGCCCATGATAATCAATCACAACATGAGTGCGATCAATTCAAACAGAGCGCTGAAATTCAAGCACTGGGATGTCAACAAAGAGATGGAGAAGCTGTCATCCGGCATGAGAATCAACAGGGCCGGCGACGACGCTTCGGGGCTCGCGGTTTCCGAAAAGATGCGGACCCAGATTCAGGGACTGCGGCAGGCGGAGCGGAACACCGAAGACGGGATGTCCTTCATCCAGACCGCTGAGGGTTATCTTGACCAGACCTCATCCATCTTGCAGAGGATCAGGGTGCTGTCGGTCCAGTCATCGAACGGCATCTATGCCCAGGAAGACCGGCAGCTCATTCAGGTCGAGGTATCCGCGCTGGTTAATGAGGTCGACCGGATTGCGTCCCAGGCTGAATTCAACCGGTTTAAGCTGCTCTTGGGAGACTACGCAAAGTTAAACCCGAAAGCGAGCATGTGGTTCCACATGGGGCCGAATATGTACCAGAGGCAACGGGTATATATCGGGACCATGACCGCGGAAGCGTTGAACCTGAGGGAAAGAACCGGCAAGTTCCTCGTGAATCTCAGCACCGCTGAAGGCTCTAACCGGTCAATAGGCATCATTGACGACTCTCTCCACAAGATTGCGAAGCAGAGAGCCGACCTCGGCGCCTATTACAACCGGCTTGAGTTTGCTGCCAAGGGCTTGATGAATGCGTATGAAAATACGCAGGCGGCGGAAAGCCGGATCAGAGACGCTGATATGGCTGAAACCTTGGTCGATCTGTCCAAAGATCAGATTCTTGTCCAGAGTGGTACTGCAATGCTGGCTCAGGCAAATTTAAAGACAAGGACAGTCTTACAGCTTCTTGGTGGCTAATAGAAAAAATATCACAATCTTCTCAGGGGAATACCACCAGTTGCAAACCCGCTCACCCGAGCGGGTTTTTTATTTTCTACATTTTTTCCACAATCATCGCAAATCCCATGCCGCCGCCGATGCACATCGTGATGAGACCGCTGGATTCACCCGCCCTGCCGCTGAGCCGGAGCAGCGAGCTTTTAGAAGCTTCGCTCATAGCATGAGTGAACTTATTTTTTCTCAGCGGCCTTGTTTGTAAAGTAAATTAATGGTCGTTCATTAACAATTTTTTAGTCGCCTTCTTTACGAAAGCTTAAAATCCAACTCACCCCCTGCCCCCTCTCTACTTCGTAAAGAGGGGGATCGTGGCAATAAGCTTATTGTGTATACCTCCCCTTTCTCTTTCCCGAAGAGAAGGGGGCCGGGGGGATGAGTTGGAAATGATACGGTCGGGTTCTTGAATCACTATTAATTTTTTAAATGAATACGGTGCGTCCCCTGTTACGATCGCCGCAACAAAAAATGCTTGCTACCTCTCCTCATCATCGGTTCATAATGGCCTTCTATCGATCAATGACGAGAGAATATTTGCGGAATCAACACCGAAGCGTTAAGCATTGTGGCGTCACTATCATTTATATTAATCCTGGCCGTTCTGCCGATACCGGTAATCTATTTTTTCTATCACCGCTATTTTATCGTAAAGCCCAGCCGCCTGTACCATCTGGAATATTTTATCTACGGCGCCATGCTGGCCCTCATAATCCTTCTCCTCGGGAAAACGGCAGCGCCGCCCGTCGCCTTCCAGGGCGCGGCAGCCGGAGGATTCCTCCACGCCGCGCTCGTTGAAAAAACCGCTGCTTTTATCGTCATGCTTCTTCTCATGTATAAATCACGGCGCGCTCTCCTGGTTCTCAACGCGGTCATCTCAGCCATGTTTTTAGGTATGGGATTTGCGACCGTTGAGAATATACTCTATGCCCTTGACATCCATACATCGATCATCATGGTGAGGCTCTTCAGCTCCGTACCCCTCCACGTGCTCACCTGCGGAATGATCGGATACTATTGCGCGCTCATGAGGCTCTCCGGCACCTGCTTCAATAAGGCCCTGTATGCCGTCAAGGCCCTGGCCGTGCCATTGATCTTTCACGGCCTGTATGACACCCTTCTTTTCAGGGGAGGAGACGCCACCTACTGGACAGCGCCCCTTTTGGTCGCCCTGATTCTCAAAATGGAATACATGCTCGCCAAATCCCAGAACCTTCCGCTTCTCGACGGTCTCATAAAACACAACCTGCGGCTTGAGGATTGGGAGGCCATGCAGCGCCAGGCGCAGTACGAGCGGTGGATTCTCCGCTCCATGGGCTCGAAAGCCAGGGAGCATGTGCCCTTCTTCCGCCTGAGCATGAGTCCTTTTAAAATCAGCATTATTGCCGTCATGCTCGCTGCAGCGGTCTTTTCGCTGCCGGCAGCCGACTTCATCATCAACTCTCTCGGCCAAAAGCTGAAAATCGAAGAATACTCCATGTTATTCACCCTGCTTCCCGCGCTCTATTCGCTGAACCTCTTCATAATCGGCGTGCTGAACCCGAAATATTTCCAAAACAGCATAATCAAGATACCCATCATCATTGACGCGGATATGGCGGTGGATGGAGCGAATATTAAAATAATCACCTATCACGTTACAGCCGATAACTGCTACCTTAAAACAGCAGATAAGCTTGAGCCGGGATCGGAGTGCCATCTCTCCTTTACCTGCTCGCATTTCTCTTCACCCCGGATACCGGGAGTCGTTCTCTGGGACACTCACGGCGAACAGGAGCAGCTCTCCGGCACGCTGGTTCGCTTTCTTCGAAAGCCTAAGGGTTTTCGTATTTTCCTATTGAAATATTATCTCTACCGGATTTCAAAGGGCCTGTCGTTCAACCTGCGCCTTCCGGGGTTCAAGAGCATCAGACGGCTCTTTGTGCGACCCGTATCGGTCATGCAGAAGGAGCTGATGTTCAGCACGGGCCAGAAGCTCTTTGAGCAGGGCGACGAGGGTTCGGTTTTTTATCTGATCAAAAAGGGCGAGGTGGACATCGTCAAGACATTGGAGACCGGCGAGCAGGTACCCATGGCTACACTTACCCAGGGAGAGATCCTCGGGGAGATGGCCATCGTGGGAAGCCAGCCGCGCCTGGCTACGGCGATCTGCCGAACCGACTGCGTGATCGCGGTTGCGGAGGCCGGAAACCTCGAAGCCCTCATCGAGGTGAACCCGGAGTTTGCCCAGCGCTTGATTAAAAAATTCGCCAATCGTCTGAACGCGTCCGAGCAGATCATGCTTAAAAACATCGCAGATGCCGAACAGGCGTCGAAAAAGAGGGAGCTCAAGCTTATGACCCTGTGCAAAATAATTCTGGCTACCGCCGCATTAAAAAAATTCAACAGCCGGGATATAACCGATTCTGATATTGAAGGTATATCGCAAAAATTAAATATTGATATAAAAACGGTTCGTGAATCGGCAAATATCTTAACTAAAATAAATGATGCCGAACCGTTAGATGTTATTATCGATTCCTGCCTTGATAGATGGTAATGCCGATTGAATCAATCCTGAAAGGTCTCAAGCCCCAGGCGCTTCCGGGCAGCGCGGGCGATCCCTACCGCGATGCGAAGCCGCCGCTTCGGCATATTGGCGATCCAGGAGCCGAGGCTCGTGAGGCCGCTGGAGTAGACCAACAGTTTCGGCTTTTCAACCAGGGCGATGAGCTGCCGGGCGACGTGTTCCGGAGTTTTCGGCCTGGTGAAAAACCGGGTGATCGCATTCTGTTCCGGATCGATCACGGCGTCCTGGTCGACCGGTCCGCGCCGGGATTCCGCTTTTGAGTCGGTCTTGATGTAGCCGGGGAAATACTCGCTCACCGCGATCCCGCTCCCCGCCCATTCGGCCTGTATGGTTCGGGTCCAGCCGCTCATGGCGGCCTTTGAACATACGTACGGAAGATACAGCGGAATACCCAGCATAAAGCCCGGCGATCCTATATTGATGATATGGCCGCACCCCTGCTCGCGCATGTAGTGGAGGGCCCGGTTTGCCGCCCGCAGCGGGCCGATAAGGTTGGTCCTGAACGATCGGATCAGATCGCCGGTTGCGACCTCATCCGCGCGCGAGACGATGATCGCGGCAGCGTTGTTGATGAGCACGTCTATCCTGCCGAAATGCTTTACGGTCTTATCGATCATGGTAACCGCCTGCTTTTCATCGGACAGGTCGGTCGGCAGGACGAGCGCGCCGTTCATCATGGCCGCGTTCGCTTTAAGAAGCTCCTTTCTCCGCGCAGCCATGGCGACCCTGGCCCCTGTGCGGTCAAAGGCAAGGGCCGCGGCCCTGCCGATCCCGCTCGAGGCTCCGGTTATGAGCACGACGGCTCCTTCTATCTTCATTATGCAACCCCGTAGATTATAGTCCCACGATCACCCAATAGAGCCCCTTCACCACCTCCGCCATCCTCTCGAAATCAAGCGTATCGATGGTGTCCGTTTCCCTATGATAATTTTTGTTCCGGTAAAAGGCGGTGTCCGTAATCATGACTGCCGGGTACCCGTATTTCCAAAAGCTCTGGTGGTCGGAAAAGTCGATGCCGGGAAGGAATGACGGAGCGGAGATCGAGTGGACCGGCACCTTCGAGGTCTTTGATAGGAGCCCCTTAGTCTTCTCAACAAGCTCCCCCTGATCCAGATTCCCCACAACCGCGATGTAGTTGCCGACCGACGGGTATTTCCACTTCAAGAAGAATACCGGATACCTTTGCGAGTCCGGCTTGTCGGTAAAGAAACCGATCATCTCAAGCGCTATCATCGCCCGCACCTTGACGCCTGCCGCGGAAAGCGATTGCGCGTACACCCTGCTCCCCATGTGGCGGGTCTTAAAGAATATCGGCTCCTCGAGGGTAAACGCGACAAGATCGGTGCGGTATTTCAGGCTCGGCTTTAATCCGGCAAGCAGCCGTCCGACCTCAAGAAGCCCGGCAACGCCGCTCGCGTTGTCGTCTGCTCCGGGCTGGTCCCCGTACACGTCATAATGGGCGCCGACGATAATCCGCTCTCCCTGCTCAGGGCCGAACGAACAGACGATGTTCCGATATTCCTTTTCATTAGCAACGAATCTTTGGAAATCAACGCGGCACTTCATCTTTTTGAATTCAGCAGTAATATAGTCCGCTGTCTTATCGAGGGATTGAACATTCCGGTAGTTCCTCGGCGGATGAACGGCGGTAAGGATTCTGACATCCTCTTCTATCCGGCCAATGCTCACGGGGGTGTATTGCCGCGCGCCTATTTTATTTACCTGCACCATATATATTCCCATCGCGATCGGTAAAACAATGATACCGAGCGTTCTTTTCATAATGCCACCCTATTCCTGATGCGGCTTGAGTATGACTTTAATCGACTCCGACGCCTCCGCCACCATTCTGAACCCGATCGCAGCCTGGTCCAGGGAAAGCCGGTGAGTTATCATCTCATCCACGATCACACGGCCTGCGGCCAAGAGCTCGATGGCGACGGCTATGTCCGCCGGGCTTCCGCCGTACGAGGGAAGCAGGGTCGTACCGTTCCGCCACAATGCATTAATCGGCACGGAGAGATTGACGCCCGGATCGGTCGGCGCGAAAAAAAGCACGGTCCCGCCCCGGTCGACCGATTCAAGCGCCTGTTCAAATGCGGACAAAACACCGGTGCACACGACCGCCAAATCCGCGGGCCTGCCGCCGTTTAACTCCAGTACAGCCTTCGGCACGTTCTCGCGGGCGTATATGACGGCATCAGCCCCGAATTTTTTCGCCGCACTAAGACGATATTCGCTGATATCGGTAGCTATGATCCGTCCCGCTCCCAGAGAGCGGGCGAGCGCGATATGCAGCAGGCCGGACATGCCGCTTCCCAGAACGAGCACGCTTTGGCCGGGCCTCAGGCGCGCGATCCCCTGGCCGCGGATCACGCAGGCAAGGGGCTCGATAAGCGTTCCCTGATCGAAAGATACCTCCTCCGGAAGCAGGAACACGCCGCGGTCGACGTTGAGCTCCGGCACGCGGACATACTCGGCGAATCCGCCCGGATCGAAGTTGGTGGTGTGCAGGGTCTCGCACGCCGTGTGATTCCCGTTCAGGCAATGCCTGCAGGTATTGCAGGGAACATGGTGGGAGACGAATACGCGCTGTCCCGTATGATAGTTATGAACCTTTTCGCCGGTTTTAACGATCTCCCCGGTGATCTCGTGGCCCAGAACAAGGGGGGCTTTTTTAAGCCGGTACCATTCCATCACGTCGCTTCCGCAGATCCCGCTTGAGAGCACCTTGACCAGGATCTCGCCCGGAGCGATCCCGGGCACCGGCATCTCCTCGATCCTGACGTCCCTGTTGTTGTAATACATTGCAACGCGCATAACTAACGGGTCAGCAGTATTCCTTGGTCTCTTTATAAATATCCACCGCCTGTTTCGGGGTCGCGTTCTTGTGAATTACCGCGTGGAGCGCCTTCGCCATCGCGACCGGAAAGGGATTCTGCCACACGTTCCTTCCCAGGTTCACGCCTATGGCGCCCCGCTGCATGCCGTCATGCACGAACTCGAACACCTCGAGCTCGGTCTCGCACTGGGGCCCGCCCGCCATGACGACCGGGACCGGGCAGCCGTTCGACACCTTGTCGAAGTTTTCGCACCAGTAGGTCTTCACCACCTTTGCCCCGAGCTCTGCTGCGATGCGGCAGCAGAGGCTCAGGTACCGGGCGTCCCGCTTTTCCAGCTCCTTGCCCACTGCCGTGACCGCCATCACCGGTATCCCGTACTTCTCGCACTCGTTCACGATAAAGCTTAAGTTGGCGAGGCTCTCCTTTTCGTAATCGGTTCCGATAAAGACGGATACGCCGACCGCGCTCACGTTGAGCCTGATGATGTCGTCGATCGAGGTGGTGATGATCTCGTTGGCGAGGTCCTTGCCCACCACGCTCGTGCCTCCGGACACGCGCAGAATAATCGGCGTATCGCCGTCCGGGTCAATGCAGCTCCGCACCACCCCCCTGGTCACGAACAGGGCGTCGGCGTATTCCAAAAGATCGCACACGGTCTCGCCCGGCCTCTCCAGGCAGCGCGTGGGCCCCTGGAAGTAGCCGTGGTCGATGGGCATGAAAAAGCAGTGCCCGTCCTCCCTGATGAGCCGGGACAGGCGGTTGCGCATGCCCCAGTCCATGTGTTCCGATCCTTTTATATATTTGGCTTTATTGGTCATGGCCTTTTCAGGCGCCATATCCTTCGCGTCCCTTGCATCGAGAATTTTCCCTGCATCCGGCATGATTTCTACCTCCTATTTCCTATAATCCTCGCCTCATATGCCCTCACCCGCGCTCTGCGCACGCCGAGCGCTTTTTGGCGCAGCGCCTTTTCGTGCATCCTGCACGGCGCTGCACTGCGACATCCATGTCGGGAGCATCCTGTCCGCGCTCGGGAGCGGTCAGGAAGACCGCCTGCAGACGCTGAACAGGATGTTCAGAATGCGTCTGCCACTGCAACATCCTGTCCGGCAGGTGTCGGGGGGTGAGGGCATTGTCACATGACAATTTAAATGCAGCTAAAAGCTGCCTAGTATATACATTCTGCAATTCAACAGCCTACTGCACCGGTCGGATAATGAGATAGCCCTTTTCTATCAACCAGTGGTGGAATTGATAGGTCGTGTACCTGCACCCCGATTTACAGATATTCCTTATTCTTTCGTATTCATGGGAGCCTTCTTTTTGACCGTCGAGCTCCAGTTGAACCGGACACTTAACATCCTTGCAGAATTCCCTTCGTTTGTATTCGAGGTATCCGTCCAGTTTCATAGTTTCACGCCCCAACAAAAGATCGATGGTTGTGGTTGTGTTAATAATTGGAGTACGAGCCATTTGTCAAGGAGGTTTTGAGTCTGGTCGGTAATGGAGCGGGTCATTCTCTCAGCTTGATATCGATCTCCCGGGGTTTCTCCGCGACATAGGTGTCTCCGACCCTGAAAATGAAACTCAGCCGGGCAAACCCCTCGGCTTTGCCGACCGCCGTATCGCTTGATTTGTTTTCAGGCAATATTGGTGCGGTTCCTATACTAAACGGCGGCATATTCAAATACATGATGCCCCACTCACTTTTATGATACGGACCGATACCGATACTCGTAGTTACGCCTATTTCGAAGCTCACTGTAAAAAGCCTGCCTGGATTCAGGTTAATTCCGAGGACCGCTCCAAACCCGAGGGAGAAAACCTTTGAATCAATCGATTGCATCATATAAGCGAATAAAATCGGCGGAGCGCCATCCAGGTACCTGTTGCTGACGCTTTTAAACTGATACCCCAGGTCCACCTGCGGCCCCATCCTCGCGATCCTTGTCCCCTATACGCCTGCGCCGAAAACATGCGTCATCGACACCCGGTGCATCGGTGAGACCGGGGCCCCAGCCAGAACCGGAACGACTCGGTACCGCTCGGCCACCCAGATATTGATAATGAATTGTCGCGCACTCCCAAAAAAGAATTGAAATTCCGGATATTGTGAATGTACCATAATACAATCATGAAGGCGTTTGAGCGTAATCTTTATATCATCACCACAGCCTTGCTCCTGCTGCCGGCTCCATTGGCAGCATACGACCTGGAATTTTTATCGCAGGATAAGCTCTCCCTCAACCCGCACGCCGCCCTGCTCCGGTCGCATGCAATCAACGTTTTGTATACGTACTCAGAAGACAAAAACAAGCATTACATGGAATTCGACTTCGGGGCAAAGATTCCCGGGATCACCCTGCGCAACGTGAGCGGCGCAGACATCGAGATCGGCGGCGCCGGAGGGGTCTTCACGCAGTTCCAGCTTTTCTCCCAATCCTTTAATTTCATTCACGCCGACTTTAACGGCACTATATACACGGACGTGCGGTATAAGCGTTTGTTGTTTGAAACGTCGATTTACCACACGAGCTCCCACATCGGCGACGACTATATCCTGTACGACCGCGGCGTGGTAAAAAACACCGGATACGAGGCGATCAGGCACTATACGACATTCATGGCTGATTACCTTGACGTGAGCGTTGGATTCGATTATAAGCTCGGCCGCAGGCCCAAACGCACGATTTTCTCCGATCCCTCGATCTTTCTCGGGGCACGGCTCGATCTTTTGTCTGCCGGGATTCCGGTTTTTGTCGAGTGCGATGTAGAAGTGATTGTCGGCAGGCGCCTTCCGAACGTCGGCATACGGGCGGGCGTATATCTGAAATATATTTTTAATACGATCTTTTTAAAGAAGCCTTCCTCCGGCAAAGAGCCGCACGAGCTTGCCGTGTATTTCTACAGCGGGTATTCAAAAATGGGCTATTTTTACGACAGGAGGGAAACCCTGATACTGTTCGGGCCCACGTACCGGTATTAGTACCGCTCCATATAGGACATTGTTCTTACTTCAAAGGATTTCCTTTACTGTCAACAGTGAATGTAAATATTTCAATGATTGCCCACAGCCATACAAGTAGCACTGCATAAAAACCATACGAACCGAGCAGCATACTGCCCAGAGTAATCAGCAGTTTAATGGCGCCTCTTATTTTATAGCCTGTGTAAAAATTATGTAAGCCATAGAAACCTAAAATTGTGGCCAACAATATATAGATCAATCTTTTCTTAAATGGGTAGTTTGACAGGCGCGGCATTTCTGCAACCTGGTTCTCATCTGTTTTCAGCCAAATCCGCGTGTTCAGATTCAGATCATCTATGATATCCAGGGCTATTCTGAAATCATTGTAATATTCTTTGATCTTGTCAAAGTCATAGAGGGACTTGAAGAGATTGATTTCAAATGAATTCTTTTTATTGCCTATGGCGATGAATATCTTATTACGAATAAATGATATCCGGATGGCGCGGCCGACTTTGATTTTATATTCCGTTATTCTTTTCATCAGGCTTGTTGAAAGAATATATCGCGCTGTAATCTGGTCCGTGGAGTAAACCGCAAAATGTTTTTCGAATTCAATATCTTCCAGGCGGACAGGCTCGCGCCCGGTAGCCGCCAGCCATTGCGGCCGGATCCCCAGATCATCAGGCCGTATCAATGTGCAGCCCTTGAATGATTTATTGAATTCAGCCACGAAAAACAAACCCCTGAATGATATACGCTCCGGAATGTCCGCATCGGACTTTAAATCTATGGGAATCACGCCCTTGTAAAGATGATTCCGCCAATCCGAGTATCTGGAATATATGGCGCGGGGGGAGGAGCAGTTGATTTCGAAAAACTCGAATTTTGTCCGGCCAAGCTCACCTTCCACAAAGTCTTCGGCCCAGAAACCCGGGGGGTAATATGAAGAGTGTGGAAATATCTCGCTTCCCAGGAACAGGACCCCGGGCACAATTCTATCCTCCGGACTGTATTTTAATTCCGGTTCGACAAATTTGACTATCGGGCTTATCAGCGCCTCCTTGAATTCATGCCGGAAATCCGCTCTTTTTCGAAAAAAGTTCCACCAGGCAATGCAGAGCCCAAGGAAGAAAGGCAATAGAAAGATCTGAGAAATAAAAACCCAAAATGCCGGGATATCATGATTTTTATCAGGAGATTTTACAATGAGAAATACAAAATTACTGAATATCGCCAATATCGATATTCCAAATAGGAAGTGAAATATAATTTTCTTCCGCTTTGCTTTTATCCGCTTTGTCTCAAGCCCATCAAGATTGGGCTTGATATTCAGCTCGAAAAATTGCCGAAGCTCCTCAATCGATTTCACGATATTTCCTAAGAATTAAACAGGGACTTCACATTTACATTCTGCCGCTCAGTCTGCGGAATTTCAAACACCTGTTTTGTCCGATATCCCATCAGCAACGCCATGATATTGGTGGGAAACATCTCCACCGCGTTGTTGTAATCGGTTACCGCGGCGTTGTATGCCCTTCTCCCGGCCGATATCTGCTCTTCCACTTCATTGATCGAGGCCTGCAGATGCAAGAAGTTCTGACTGGCCTTTAAATCCGGGTAATTTTCCACAGCGATCAGGATACCATCCAGGGCCTTGGTCAGCTTGTTCTGCATATCCACTTTTTCTTGTTCACCGAGGTTGGGATTAATGGCCTTTGCGCGCAATTCGGTGAGGGCTTGCAGGATATCTCTTTCATGCTTCATGTAGACCTGGACGGTTGAAATGAGATTTGGAACCAGATCGAAACGTTTTTTCAGCAAGGCATCCATGCTGCCGAAGACATTGATAACCTGGTTCTTCCTGCGGATCAGGAGATTGTATAGAATTATAAGGGATGGAACCAGTAAACCTGTTATTATGATTATAGTAATTATTGCCATTATTTTGTCCTCCTTTTATTTCCTAAGAAATGTTATTTCATTAATACACAGGATTGTTCACACGCTTCTTGGCGTACCGGCCTCGCTGATGAACCCGCCGTGTATTAAGTAATAATCATGCGGAAGCGGTACTAATCAAGCCGCTCCGCCTCGATCAAGTCAAGCTCAAGCGAATACCGGAGCAGGCCGTATCCGGTAAGCTCGATCCGGCCGGGGATCCCGTCATGGCGCAGCTTTTTAAACGCAACAAGACGCATCAGGTTCAGGGACGCGTCATACGCGCGGATTTCCACGCTGCCGTCGTCCTTCATCAATGCCTCCGTGACTCCCCCGTCGGAGCGATACCTGCACACCGGGCCTTCCCCGGAAGAGCCAGTCTCGGCCGCTTCCCCTCCGGGCCTAAACAGCATGAGGCTGATATCGCGGATCACTCCCTTCACAAAGCTCTCGGATTCGAAGGGGCCGATGCCGCGCTTTATTACAAGCGCTCCGTCATAGTCCGCGTCCAGAAACACAAAACCCTCGATCGACATGAGGATGCAACGGATTCCGCCGCCCTGAGGGGAGGCGACGGACACGCCGATCATGGAGGCGTTCGCTCCGCCGGGGAGCGTACCGCTGATCAAGTGAACAAGGCGCCATCTGTTTTTCAGAAACGGGGCCTCGCACCTTTTAATAATCCGCTCCTTTTCCGCGGAGCTTACGGGAGTTATTTTCAAAATTCCGGCGCAGGCTATTAAGGCCGGAAGCATCAAAAGAAGGAAAGCCGCTCTCATCATACGCCTAAAAAAAGGGAATCCGGAATCCGGGCGTTTAACTTCACTCTGCTGAAATCCAGGAGCGTGTACGATTTTTTGCTTTCATAGATCAGAACGGACCGGATCACCCCCGGCTTGTTCGACAGCCTCAGCTCAATGCGCTGGATGATATCCGCGACCGACTTGTCCCGCGGCGTGAGGATAATAACTCTTCCCGGCTTGAGCTCAGGGATGAATCCCGGATTCGCGTTGAAGTCACCCTTCATCCATTGGACGATGTCAGAGAGGACTACCTGCATGGCCTGCATCCCGGCTGACGAATCCTGCATGATTGTGTCCCCCTTTTTGATATAGCGCTTCACCGATCCGTCGTGCATGAGGAGAATGCTTCGAACGGGCGAGGTGTATTCCCACCGGAGCGATTTCGGGGCCTGGAAATAGAACGTGCCCCGTGAGATCAGGGGCCGTGACAATATTTCCATATGCTTTTCCTGAACGAACCGGGCCTCAACCGAACTGATCGTGCCGGCCCCTTTTTTAATCTGGTCCCAGGTATCGCCCCAGCCGATGAATGCTGCGGATAAAAAGACAATAGAAATGAGTCTTCCGAGTTTGCGTATTATGTTGTTCATTACATCATCCCGCCGTTCACCGATATCACCTGGCCGGTGATATACGAGGCGTCGTCCGAGCAGAGGAACCGCACCACCGCAGCGACCTCCTCAGGCTTTCCTATTCTGCCCATGGGAATGATGTTTGTGATCATCTCCACCGGAGCGTCCTTGATCATGTCGGTCTCGATCAGCCCCGGGGCCACGACGTTGATCCGGATCCCCTTTTTCGCCACTTCCGAGGCTATGGAGCGGCTTGCGCCGATAAGTCCCGCCTTGGCAGCGGCGTAGTTCGCCTGGCCCTTGTTCCCGATAAGCCCGGCCACGGATGAGATGGATACGATCGAGCCCTTCTTCTGCCGGAGCATCCTTTTCAGAACCGGCTTGGTCATATTGTAAAATCCCTTGAGCGTGGTGCCGATGACCGAATCCCACTCAGCCTCCGGCATCATGAGAAAGAGGTTGTCCGCGGTCACGCCTGCGTTGTTTATCAAGGCGTCGATCACGGGAAACCGCTTTACGATATCTTCCATTGCCCTTTCCGCCTCGGCGGTATCGGCCACATCGAATTTCACGGTCTCCCCATCGCCCCCCGCCGCCCTCACCCGTCCCAGGGTCTCGGCTGCCGCCTGATCATTTGATTTGTAGTTTATAATGACGTAATACTTTTCCCCGGCCAGCTCGACCGCGATAGCCCTCCCTATCCCCCTGCTTGCGCCGGTAACGATGGCTACCCTGTTGTCCGCGCCCTGAGTCATACTGCCTCCTGTTTATTCATTCTCGGGACGGAAAACCTGAAGCACCATCTCTGCGATAGTCTCGTTTCCCAGCTTGGCGGTGCCGGCAATTTCCGCATATACCTCGTCGCTCCTCCGTTCCTCGACCATCGTCACGATCCTCGCCTGAAGGGGAATTTTGTCCTTTAAAAATTCAGCGCTCTTGATGCCCACGAGCCATCCCCGTCCCGCCTTTGCTTTTTTCCCCTTCCGCTGTTCATGCCAGCCGAAGCTGACGCCGGCAGTCTGCGCCGCAAGCTCTATCAAAATGATCGGGCTGGCATATCCATCTTCAACAAGCGGCCAATCCGGCGAAACGGTCGCAGAGGTAATGCAATGATTATCGTCGATCTCAACAATCTCATCCAGGAGCTTCATGCTGTTCCGGTGAGGAATCAGATTCTCAATGTCGATATTAATCTCCCGCATGTTCAATTATTAAGACCCCCCCAACCCCCAAAGGGGGCTTTCTTGCCAGATCGATGATATAGCGGAACGTTTGTATAATTCCGTTCATAAAGATGATTAACGAATAAGGAAAGTATATGTAAAAAAAATTTAAAGCCCCCCCAGGGGGTTGGGGGGTCTTAAAAATCGATGTGGACATTTGCCCCCCTGCTTTTTGAGCAGATACTAGACCACAAGCTCGTGTCAATAAAAATATCTTGACATTACCCTGTTAAATAAAAACTATCTTCACGGCACACGTAACCGCATTGAGGAAAAAATGGAAGAGCTGATCGCTGAATTAAAGGAAAAGATCATCGCGACCCTTGATTTGATAGACGTCACGCCGCAAGACATCAATGAGGATGACCGCCTCGTGGGCGGAAAGCTGGGAATCGATTCCATCGATGTGCTGGAGCTTGTCATGATGATTGATAAGGATTATTCGGTTAAAATCGACAGCAAAGAGCTCGGTGAAAAAATTTTCGCTTCGCTCAGAACACTCGCGGAATACATCCACAAAAGCCGCACGGGGTGATCCTGTTGAACGGCACGCGGGTCTTTATTACCGGAATGGGAATCATAAGCTCTCTCGGACAGGGAACGGGCCGCCATCTGGAATCACTGCAAAAAAACCGTTCCGGCATAAAACCGCTTACCCTGTTCACGCCGTCGCCGGGAAATTCCTTCCCCGCCGGGGAAGTCCCCGGCTTCAGCCAAACCATGGCCGTACCCCGAACGCATGAGCTCGCGCTCCTGGCCGCCCGGGAGGCGCTTTCAGGAACCGGCGCCGTTCCTGATTCAATCATCATTGGGACGACCACCGGCGGCATGCCGGTGACCGAAGAGCTGTTAAAGAAGAATGTGCCGGACCCGGACCAGTACCGGTATCATTCGACCGCATCCGTGGCGGAATTCCTTGCCGCCGTTCTGCGCTGCACCGGGATGGTGCTCACCATCACCACCGCGTGCTCGTCAGGGGCGGCTGCGATCAAGCTTGCGTACGAGCTGATACGCTCGGGCAAGGCCGGACGCGTTCTCGCCGGCGGAGCGGACGCGCTCTGCAGGCTCACCTATTACGGGTTCAACTCCCTGCAGCTCATTGATCCGGCCGGAGCCCGGCCTTTTGACCGGGAGAGAAAGGGAATGACCGTTGCCGAGGGCTCGGCCATGCTCCTCCTTGAAGGAGGGGAATCAGTGCCTGACTGCGCCGTTGTGGAAATCCTGGGCGGAGGACTTTCCTGCGACGCGTACCATCCGGCAACCCCGCATCCGGAGGGAAAGGGAGCGCTTGCGGCAATGAGGAAGGCCCTCCAGAGTGCGGGTATTTCTCCCCGGGAGGTCGGCTATATCAATCTTCACGGGACCGGGACCAGGGACAACGATCTTGCAGAAGCGAGGGCCCTGAATTCCCTCTTTGGGAACGCGATGCCCCTCCTGTCATCGGTGAAGGGCGCCTTCGGCCACTCCCTCGCCGCAGCGGGCGCGATCGAGGCTGTGGTCTGCGCCGCGGCCGTCAGGGAAGGGCTGATCCCGGCAAATACCGGGTGCGCTGATCCGGATCCGGAATTAAACCTGAAGCCGGTTCTCACCCCCCGTGCCGAAAAGGCAGCCGTCGTCCTGTCCAACTCCTTCGGCTTCGGCGGCAACAATGCATGCCTGGTGCTCGCGGATCCGGCCGCGAAGCGTGAAAAGCCGGTCCCCGTCGAACCGTCCGGATTTGAAATATTGGGAAGCGCCTGCATCACCGGCGCGGGAGACACGGACCAGACTTTGCGGAAATTAACTGTAGACAAAACCTGTAGCGGAATCCTGCCGCTTGCGGATATATCGAAAGATCTTCCTGCCCGCGAGGTGCGCCGGCTGAAAAGGCTGCCGCGGCTTGCGCTTGCCCTGGCAATGGAAGCGCGCAAAATCTCAAACCATGATCAAACCCCGTCATCCGTCTTTTTCGGCACATCATGGGGCCCCCTGTCCGAAACATACGATTTCCTCACCCGGCTGTATGCATCAAACGAGCAGTTCACGAGCCCGACGGAATTCGTCGGCTCGGTTCACAACGCTCCGGCCGGACAGGCGGCCATCATGCTCGGGGCAGACGGAGCGAACCTTACCCTTACCGGCGGCGACTATTCCTTTGAGCAGGCCCTGATCGCCGCCACCCTGACGGCGGCCGACGGCGGCACCGCGCTCGTCATGGCAGCCGACGAGTTTCATGAGACGCTATCTCCATTGTTCGATGCATCCGTACGGCTGAGCCGGGTACCGTCCGACGGCGGAGGCGCGCTCGTGCTGCGAAAACCAGCAGGCGGATCACGGCCACGGATAAGGCCGGTCTTCTTCGAAAATTCCGTCAACAATCCATCCATACTGCAATCGCTTGTTCAGAGCCTGGGAGGTACGGAAGAGATCAGCGCCCGGTACGGCGCCCTGTTCGCCGGAATGCCGATGAAAGATCGGGACGCCTGCGAAAAACAGCTCGGCGAAATTATTAAAGCCGCTGAATTCAGAGCCCCGGCCGTCGATTTCCGGAGATTTACCGGCGAATACGGGTCCGCAACCGCGACTGCAGTCGCTCTGGCGGCGGGGTTCGTGCGGGACGGGAATATCCCCTCCTCCATCACCGGCGGCGCGGAATGCCCCCTCGGCGGAAAAGGAATTTTGATCCTGGGGCTGGGAGGCTTTGTCACGGCCATTGAAATTCTAAATTGCCCGTAACTCAGTTATTTCTCGAAAAGACGCTATGAAAGTACTTCTCGTTTCAGCAAACAGGGTGCGGACCCCCTACTACGTATATCCTCTGGGGCTTGACTATGTGGCTTCAGCGATATCGGGCAGACACCAGGTGAAAATAACGGACATCAATTCCCGCGAAAAAGCCCGGTCCATCATCGATACGATCAGGGATTTTGCTCCTGATGTAATCGGCATATCCATCCGCAATATCGACAATGTGGATGCGCATGATGTCAAGAGCTTCATTACATTCTACCGTGAACTCATCCTTGCCGTCAGGGAAATCACCGGAGCGGTCATCGTTGTCGGCGGAAGCGGGTTCACCATCTTCCCGGAGCGGATGATGCAGGCACTCGAGCCTGATTACGGCATCATCGGCGAAGGGGAGCGGATGTCCGTTTTTCTCGAAGCCCTTGAATCCGGGAAAGACCCGTCAGCCCTTTCCGGCGTTATCGCGCCCGGCATGAAGGAAGCCTTCCCCCCTCCCCTTGAGCTTCCCTTCACGAGAACCGTGACCCCGGAATCGGTTGCCGAATTTTACCTGTCCCGGGGCGGCATGCTCAACCTGCAGACAAAGCGGGGATGCACCTATAATTGCATCTACTGCACCTATCCCCACATCGAGGGAGCGGCCCTGCGGCTCATCCCCGCTGATGAGGTGGCCGGCACCGCCGTGAAACTGGAGCGCGCCGGCGCGAAATACCTCTTCATCACCGATTCCGTGTTTAACACCAGCTACGAGCACAGCGCAGATGTGGCCCGCGCCTTTGCTGCCAAGGGGCTTACTATCCCCTGGGGAGCTTTTTTCGCGCCGACAAAGCCTCCGGAAAACTACTACCGCGTGCTTCACCGGGCCGGTCTGACCCACGCGGAATTCGGAACCGAGGCGCTGGCCGGCTCCATGCTCGCGTCATACCAAAAGCCCTTCAGCGTGGGTGATGTTTTCACGGCCCACGCCGCAGCCCTGGATGCCGGGCTGTATGCGGCCCACTATATCCTCCTGGGAGGCCCGGGCGAGAACCGGCACACGGTAACTGAAACGCTCGACAACGCAGAGCGGCTCGATAAAACCGTGATCTTTTTTTTCTGCGGCATCAGGATATACCCGCATACCAGAATTTATGAAATCGCCCGAGCTGAGGGTCAGATAGCAGAGACCGACGATCTGCTGGAGCCGGTGTTCTACCAGTCCGGATCCATTTCCGGCGAGGAGATCATCTGCATGGTCGAGGAACGCGGCCGGAAGCATGAAAACTGGTTCATCGGCTCAGGAGGGAATAAGGCTGCCCGGCTCGTTTCGCGCCTTCATAAACAGGGCCATAGCGGCCCCCTGTGGGAGCATATGATCAGATGAGAGAAGCCCCGCCAGCCATCCGATTGACGCCGGCGCTTCAGGCATGCATCGCAGCGTATCTGGCTGCAATGCTCCTGGCATTCGTAGACGTACGGCTCTCCGCCGTACCCCTGGCTCTGTTTCTGTTTCTTTGCATTGCCGCGCCCTTTTTTCCCGGATTCGGTTTTTATCTGCCGGTAATAAGCCGCGGGTGTTCCGGCAGGCGCGCCGTGGCCATAACCTTTGACGACGGCCCGGACCCGGTAACCACGCCCGCGCTCCTGGAACTCCTGAAAAGGCATGATGCCGCAGCCACCTTTTTTATCATCGGCGGGCATGCCGCCGAGCACCGGAGCCTGGTGAAAAAAATTTTAAGCGACGGCCACACCATCGGAAATCATTCATACCACCACTCACCGCTCTTAATGCTCAGATCCCTTTCCCATCTCCGCGCCGAGATCCGGAGCACGCAGGCATTATTATCGGAATTCAGCGTCTCTTCCCTCGCCTTCAGGCCGCCGGTCGGGATAACGAGCCCGCGGCTCGGACCGGTCCTCGCAGAAGCGGGATTAATATGCGTGAACTTCAGCTGCCGCGGATTCGACGCAGGAAACAGGCGCATCAGCCGGCTTTCGGGAAAAATACTGCGCCGGGTCAAACCGGATGACATAATACTGCTGCACGACCGCGCGCCGAAAAGTTCGGTTGACCTCGGTAAATTTCTCAATGAGGTGGAATTGATCCTTGTCGGATTGAATGATAAGGGGCTCGAAATCATCCCCCTTTCGGAAATCATCGGCCGACCGATAACCAAATGACGGGGTTCATTTTTTTCTTGACACCGGTAACAGCATGTAAGCATTTTCTAAAAAATAAACTTCATAAACAACACGTCGCAACATTGTAATTTACAAATGAATAAAGAATGGCATTCTTTAAAAAACCTGAGAGTAACTGAGACCCCGGAGATTTCAGCCGAGGCGACCATTAAACCGGATTCATCATGGTTTGACGGTCATTTCCCCGGGTTCCCGATCCTGCCGGGAATCGCACAGCTCGGCATCGTTTCTGATTTGATCAGAATGGCCGCGGCAAACAAGGGAAAAACCATATCCATTTCCCAAATATGGAAAGTGCGCTTCAGGCAATTTATCAGGCCGAACGACACGGTGAGCGTGGTAACGTCGCCCGACAAACATGATCCGAATACATACCGATTCAAGCTGCTGGTTAAGGGTCAGATAGCATGCAACGGAGTGATGGCAACCGGCGCCGCCGATGATGAAATTACGACCAAGGAGCACGGTTGAGGAGGATGATTCATGCCGGATAAAAAAACAATACTCCGCGTGGCGGAGATTCTGATCGATGAGCTGAAACTTGAAGATATTACGCCGGAAACCTTTAACCCGGATCTCGATCTGGTCGACGAGCTGGGAATCGACAGCATGGATCTGACCACCGTGGTACTTGTTCTTCAGGATGAGTACGGCATAACCATTGATGAGGAGGATTATCCGAAACTGTCGAATGTCACATTAATCGCGGAATATATCGAAGAAAAGTTGAAGGAAAAATAAATTTTCAGTAAATTATGGGCGCATCCAAAAAGGTTTCTAGAAGCTTACCTAAGAGGCATAAGCCGTGAACGTTAAACACGCGAAAACCATTGCCGCAAAAAAAAACGAGGACGGCAATAAAATTAAATTCTCGGATATCATCAAGGACCCGGCGATACGTGAGCGATGGGAAAAGGTCCGCAAATTCTTCTTTCTCCGGGAATCGACCTACGATATGACCAACCGTTGCAACATCAGATGCGACGGCTGCTATTATTATGAGGGTGAGAAGCAATTCGCCAAGGAAAACGGGACGCCGGAACAGTGGCGCTCGCTCGTAAAAAGCGAGAGGGAGCGGGGAATCACCTATGTGGTCCTGGCCGGAGCCGAGCCGTCTCTGGTCCCCCGGCTTTGCCAGGTATGCTTCGAGGAGATCCCGCTCGGCTGCATCGCCTCCAATGGATTCAAGCGCATTCCTGAATCGGTGGGGTATAAGATCCACATCTCCGTATGGGGAAACGACGAAACCAGCCTGCGGGTTCGGAACGCTAAGCATCTGCTGGAAAAACAGATCCGGAATTACGCAGGGGACCCCCGCGCGGTGTTCGTGTATACCTTCACCAGGGAAAATATCAATGAGATATACGACATCATGGAAGTCCTGTCAAAGCAGGACGGGAAAATTACTTTTAACACCTTTTCAGCCCCGGTCGGATACACGGGCAAGCTCCGCCATGACCGGCAATCGCTCTCTTTGACGAGAAAAACGATGATGGATATCTTGATAAAATATCCCGATAATGTCCTTTTTTCGCCATATAATGTGGTGGCCCACACCCATTCCAGCAGCCTGCATGAATTGTACGGCTGCTCATACCCCCGGATGAACCCGTCCACGGACATCGGTCTCGGAAGATCGTTTCGGCAGTACCGGACCGACCTTTCATGGGACCGGAGCGCCTCCTGCTGCGTGCCCGACACCGACTGCGCTGACTGCCGCCACTATGCTGCCGGAAGCGCGGTGGTGACCGCCAGGCTCTACCGTCACGCGACCGATGCCGAGAGCTTCAAGGCCTGGCTTGACTATGTCGACACCTACCTTGCGGTATGGGTCATGGGCTATGAAAAGGGGGAAAGCCTCCTGGATCATATGACGCCTCCGCCTGAATTCGCGCTATAGTTCCAATCAAAGAGGAGAATACCATGAATACCGTCAGTTCAATGCTGGATAATGAATGGCATGAACGATACAGGCAGATATCAAAGCTCAATATCCGGAGCTCGATATACGATGTGACCAACAAATGCAATCTCCGGTGCAAGGGCTGCTTCTTTTTCTCCTCCGACGAGCATAAGAAATCCCCGGACGAACCAGACATTCGGAAATGGGAGGAGTTCGTCGACCGGGAGAAGGCCCGCGGAGTCAATCTCGCCATTCTTATAGGCGGAGAGCCGACCCTGTTCCTTGACCGGGTCGAGGCCTTCTACAGGCGCCTCCCCACCTACTGCGCCACCAACGGCATCATCAAGGTGCCGCGGGAACGCTTCCCCGACTTGATGGTCGGCATATCGCTCTGGGGGGACGAAGAGGACGAGAAAACGCTCAGGGGACGCGACACCTTCTCCATTTCGCGGAAAAACTACGAGGGTGATCCCTACACCTACTATCTGTATACCATTACGCCGAAGCAGATCGGAAAGATAGAGCGAATCATTAAAAAAATCGCGGATGTCGGCCTCAAAGTTCACATGCAGCTCTTGTCCAATGACGAAGGGGTCGACGGATTTTCATGGAAGCATGAGGAGCTGCTGGATTTAAGGAAGGAGATGGACGAGGTGCTGGATAAATATCCGGACACCGTGATCTCCTCGAAATATTACCACCAGATAATAACCACCGGCACCATGCTCGGCAGGCCCTTCGGCTGGATGGAGTGCCCGTCGGTGACCAAGCCGCTCGACAACCGCAAGCCGGAGCCTAAGCGGCTGATTGAATTCATCAGATGGGCCGCGGATCTGAAGACCATGCACCGCTGCTGCACCTCCGAGACGCGCGAATGCTCCACCTGCAAGGACGGAGCCGCGCACATGAGCTGGGTCATGGTCAACAAGCGGGCCCACATGCGCTCCCCCAAGGACCTCCAGAACTGGATAGAGGTCTACGAGATGTTCGCCAAGCTGTATAAGTTCATACCGTGGTAGTACGCCGTGCATAAAGCAGTAATAATCGGATACGACACCGTGTCCCCTCTGGGCACGGACATGCACACGCAGTGGGAGCGCGCCGTTTCCGGCGAAAGCGGCATAGGAAGGCTCACCAGGTTTTCTTTTAACGAAGATTTCCCGGTTCATATAGCGGGCCAGGTCGGCGAGATCGACGCGGGCCCCTATCCCTTCCTCTCTCCCCGCGAGATGGCGCATTGGATCTCGCCGATCTTCAAGCACGCGATGCTTGTGGCGCACCGTGCTCTGGAAAGAAGCGGAATTGAAATAACGCCGGATCTCGCCCCGCGCGTGGGCGTGACCTTCAGCTCCGCCGTGGGAGGCCTGGACGCGGTCATCGCCGCCGACCGGCTCATGATAAAAGAAAATAAATTGCCTCACCCCTTCACGAATCCGAATTCGTGCATCAATATGGTCGGCGGCAAGGTCTCCATCCTTACCGGGGCGACCGGCCCGATAAGTGCGACCATCACCGCATGCGCCACCGGGGCGACGTCCATGATCATAGGCTCCCTGTTCCTGAACCAGGGTCTGGCGGACGCGGTCATCTGCGGGGCAGTGGATTTTCCCCTGGTTGAGCCTATTGTGGCGGGCTTCGCATCCATGAACGGCGCGTATAAACATAAAAAGGACCAGCCCGAGCAGCCTGAACAAGCGAGCCGACCTTTCTCCGTAAACAGAAGAGGGTTTGTCGTTTCAGAAGGAGCGGCAGGCGTGATCATCTGCACCCGGGAGTTCGCCGAGGCGCACGGCCTGAAGTTTCAAATAGAGATCGCCGGCTACGGCATGACCTCGGACGCGCGCCATTTTGTAGCGCCAAACCTCGACACCGTCACCCGCTGCATTGCGGAGAGCATTTCCGACGCCGGCATACGGCCTTCAGACATAGCTGCGGTCAACGCACACGGCACCTCGACCAAAATCGGCGACAAGGTCGAGTTCGACGCCCTCAATACTATTTTCGGGGGGAAGATACCGCCGGTGTCCGCGAACAAATCCCAGATCGGACATGCCATGGGCGCTTCAAGCGGCATCGAGTCGATATTCGCCATGGAAGGGATGCTCAAGAACAGACTGCTCCCGACTATAAATTATACGCCGGATCCTGAGATCGGGCTCGACTGCGTGTCAGAGGGAGCGCGCAGCCTTGAACAGGAATTCGTGCTTAAAAACGCGTTCGGCTTCGGCGGGTGCAATTCATGCATCGTGTTCCGGCGGGTGGGGTAACCGGGATTATATCATCCGCTCAATCCCAGATACGAGCCGTATAACTTTTCAGTCATCCGGTAATATAATCTCCGCGGCATAAACCGCGCGAGGGCATAAAAGAGCTTGTTCCTTATCCCGGGAATGCAGATCACCTTCCCTTTTCCCAGACGCTTCATTGATTTTATCACCACCCGTTCCGGCGTCATCCAGTGAATCATACGGTTTTTCTTCATCTCCTCCTCAATCCCCATTTTCCGGTGGAAATCGGTGCGGGTAAAACCGGGGCACAGGGACTGCACCTTTATGCCGTAGCGCCGCACTTCCATATGGAGCGACTCGGTAAACACGTTCAGGAACGACTTGGTACCGCCGTAAATGCCGTTGATGGGAGCCGGCGCATAAGCGCCCAGAGACGCCACATTGATAATGATTCCGTTCTTTTTGTTGATCATGCGGGGCAGTGCCGCGTGGATGAGCCGGAGAGCGGCGTTCACGTGAACCTCGATCATGTCCAGATGCTTCTGCACCGGCAGGTTGATAAATAACTTCCTCTCGCCGTACCCGGCATTATTAATTAGGACAGAGAGGTCTCCAGCCTTCTCAATCGTCCTGAGCACCGGGCGAACGCCTTCCTTGTTCGAAAGTTCCGCGATCACCACCGTGACGGCTATCCCGTGCGCCTTCTTGAGCTCACGTGCCACGGCGGTGATGACCTCTTTCCGCCTGCCGGTGAGTATAAGATCATATCCCCTGCGGGCGAAATATTCTGCATAGGCTTTACCGATGCCGGATGTCGCGCCGGTGATAAGGGCCGTTTGTCTGTTCATGCCGATACCTCGTATAAAATAGTTCTACAGATTTAAAATAGCCCGGGCTGAGATTCTTTCTTCCTGCAATTCACCTAACATTCTCCGATACGTAGTCACATAAAACAACGTATGTCAATAAGCTTTTTTTCGTAAGAAGGCGGAATTTTCCGAAGGGAGGTAATAAAAAGAAAAGGGGCTAAACAAAAAATCGCTTTAGCCCCTCAGAAGCTTAACATACTATTATGCGCTCCGGCAAAGACTCTTATATAGTATAACCCCCAATCACGCAGGAAATACCGGCCGGAGCGCATACCGGATGCCAATCCCCGGGAAAGTTATTTCACGCGACCTGCGCGCCAGGCACTAATGAGTTTGTCATAGTCGACAGTTTCACCTTTCGGCTTCTCGTTTGCGAGCTTAGCCTGCGGTGCGACTCCACCCGGTTTGCCGAGCCAAGTCTTTTCGTCAACGCAGGCGTTCAGCTTCGGACCGCGGTTACCCTGCACGCCCGAACGCTCAAGCCGTTCCAGAACAGCGTCCTGCTCGCGGGCCAGATTGTCCATGGCCTTGTCAACGCTGATCGCGCCGGAAGACGCCTCACCGATATTTTGCCACCAGAGCTGGGCCATCTTCGGATAATCAGGAACGTTGGTGCCGGTCGGCGTCCAGGCGACGCGAGCCGGGCTGCGGTAGAATTCGACCAGACCGCCGAGTTTCGGCGCGCGCTCGGTGTAGGACTTGTCCCGGATATCGCTGTCGCGAATGAATGTCAGACCGACATGGGACTTTTTCAGCGATGTTGTCTTGGCTACGCAGAACTGCGCATAGAGCCATGCTGCCTTGCGGCGCTCGAGAGGCGTGCTCTTGAACAGCGTCCAGGAACCGCAATCCTGATAGCCCAGTTTCATTCCTTCTTTCCAGTAGGCGCCATGGGGAGACGGAGCCATGCGCCATTTCGGCGTCCCGTCCGGGTTGACCGTTGGGCCGGGAGCGACCATGTCGGGCACGAATGCCGTATACCAGAAAATCTGCTGCGCCACGTTGCCTTTAGCCAGGTACGGCAGGTACGTATAAAAATCCATCCCCCGGGCGCCCGGAGGGGCGTACTTGTCGAGCCACTCAATGTACTTGCGGAGCGCGTACTTCGCAGCCGGGCCGTTGACATCGCCGCCGCGGCAAACACTGGAACCGACCGGGCGATCATTTTGGTCAACACGAATCCCCCATTCATCAACCGGCTTGCCGTTCGGTATCCCCTTGTCTCCGTTGCCGGCCATGGACAGCCACGCGTCCGTGAACCGCCAGCCGAGATCGGGCGCCTTCTTGCCGTAGTCATTGTGGCCGTAAACCTTTACGCCGTCGATCTCCTTCACGTGCTTGGTGAAGAACTCCGCGATGTCTTCATACGCGGACCAGTTTACCGGTACGCCCAGCTCGTAGCCGTAAATTTTCTTGAATTGAGCTTTGAAATCAGGCCGCTTGAACCAGTCGTAGCGGAACCAGTAGAGGTTCGCGAACTGCTGGTCCGGAAGCTGGTAGAGCTTGCCGTCCGGGCCGGTGGTAAAAGATTTTCCCATGAAATCGTTGACGTCGAGCGTGGGGAGTGTAACGTCCTTGCCCTCGCCTTTCATGAAATCTTCCAGAACAACCACATACGGGTAGCGCCAGTGGGTGCCTATGAGATCGGAATCGTTTATGTAGGCGTCGTAGATATTCTTTCCCGACTGCCACTGGGTCTGAAGCTTTTCGATCACGTCTCCTTCCTGGATCAGATCGTGCGCGACTTCTATCCCCGTAATCTCATAGAAGGCCTTGGCTAACACTTTCGATTCGTAATCATGAGTCGAGATGGTCTCCGACACAACCTTGATCTTCATACCTTTGAACGGCTCCGCCGCCTTGATGAACCATTCCATCTCTTTCATCTGCTTCTCTTTAGTCAGCGTCGACGGTTGGAACTCGGTGTCCACCCATTTCTTTGCCGCATCCAGGGGCGGCAGTGCTTTTTTACAGGCAGTGGAAACGGCAAACACCGCAGCCATGATGCAACAGAACAATAAGCTCTTTCTCAAACGATTGTGAATCATTGTTGCTCCCTCCTTATTTTAAATTTATTCGATTCAGGAACGTGCTGCCCCTCTTTCAAAGCCCGTACATCCCGCATCATTTGAATTTCAGCCCAGCCGGGAAAAGCATCGCGCCGGTTATCCGAAACGCATAACGATGACGAGCCAGACAATTGAAATCGGCAAGGCAAACCAGAGGCTCCAGTCGGTCAGCCCCACCCATGCTATATTGATATACGCGCTGCAGAGCAGCCCTATAAAGAAACGGTCGCCGCGCGTTGTGGAGATCGGAAGAAATCTCCGACGTTCGATTGAGGGCGCTATGACCTCCCACACACCCATTCCCACCAGCATGAGCGCAATAATAATAAAGAAACCGGCAGTAATCGGCGTCCAATACATCCATTCTAATTTCATTGCCGTTCCTCTTTTTTTATACCCGGCCCAGGGCAAAGCCCTTGGCCATATAATCGCGCACGAACCAGATCACCAACGCGCCCGGTACGATGGTAAGCACCCCCGCTGCCGCCATAAGACCCCAGTCAAGACCGGTCGCGCTGATCGTTCGCGTCATGACCGCCCCGATCGGTTTCGCGCTCGTTACCGTCAACGTCCGGGCAAACAGCAACTCCACCCAACTGAACATGAAACAGAAAAACGCCGTAACCCCCACCCCGGCCCGGATCAAAGGGATAAATATGGTGACAAAGAATCGGGGTAAACTATACCCGTCGATAAAGGCTGTTTCATCAATTTCACGGGGAATACCGGACATGAAGCCTTCCAATATCCACACAGCCAGGGGTACGTTGAACAGGCAGTGCGCCAATGCCACCGCTATATAGGTGTCTATAAGACCGATAGTGGAATAGAGCTGGAAAAACGGCAGCAGGAAAACAGCGGCCGGCGCCATGCGATTGGAGAGCAACCAGAAAAAGATATGTTTGTCCCCTATAAAAGTATAGCGTGAAAAGGCATACGCAGCCGGCAGGGCAACGGTCAGCGATATCATGGTGTTGATGGTGACGTAGATAATGGAATTGATAAATCCTGAATACCAGTCCGAGTCAGTAAATATTTTTATATAGTTTTTCCATGTCGGATCAGCCGGGTACAGGGTTAACGTGCTGAGGATATCGGCGTTGGTTCTCAAAGACATGTTGAGCATCCAGTAGATCGGAAGAAACAGCAATATAAAATATACGGCCAAAGCAATTGTTTTCTTTTTTCCTTTCATATTCTGGCTCCCTTCCCGACGTTCTGGAGTACCTGGTAAAAAACAAAACACAACAGCAGTACGATTAAGAAGTAGATGAGCGAGAAGGCTGAAGCCATTCCCAGGTCGAATTGGCCGGTGGCGATCTTTACCAGATAAATGGACAGGAAGGTGGTGGCATCGCCCGGACCGCCTCCGGTGAGCACAAAGGGTTCCGCGTAGATCAAAAAGCTGTCCATAAAGCGAAGGAGTAATGCGATCGTGAGCACGCCGCGCATTTTCGGCAGCTGGATGTAACGAAACGTAGACCAGGCAGACGCGCCGTCGATCTTTGCCGCCTGATAGTACATCTCGGGGATCGCCCTCAACCCGGCATAGGCAAGGAGAGCGACGAGCGGCGTCCAGTGCCATACCTCCATGAGCATCAGAGTGATCCAGGCATCGAGAGGCCTCCTCGTATGATCGAAGGCTAGACCCAGGCTGTTGATCGCGGCGCCGAACAGCCCGATATCCGGCCGTGTAAAGATTATCCAGATCGAGCCGATCGTGTTCCAGGGAATGAGGAGCGGAAGCGCGAGCGTGACCAGGCTGAATGAGACTCCCCATCCCTTTTTCGGCATCGCCAGCGCTATGAGAATACCGAGCGGCATCTCGATTAATAGCACAAGCCCGGAAAAGAGGAACTGACGCCACAATGCGTCATGCAGGCGATAGTCGTGCAGAACTTTCTTGAACCATTCGGTGCCCACGAAAACGCTTTCGCCCGGAGCCAAGATGTCCTGGACCGAATAGTTTACCACGGTCATAAGCGGAATAAGGGCGCTGAAGGCGACAAAGGCCAGTACCGGCACCACCAAAAACCACGCTTTATTGTTTTCCCACTTTTCCATCACATCTCCCCTGCTACTTAACCAGACGGCCGTCGGCAAACAGCCGTATCCATTGCGGCGGAAACACAAGCCAGGCCGTGCCCCCGGGAACCGGTTTTCCCTCAGGAAGCTTGGCCTGTAAAGTTTTACCAGCCAGCGTCAGCGTAACGATTTTGTAGCTGCCCAGATCCTCAACCGCTTTAATATCGGCGGGCACCCCGTTTTTCCCGGGCTCGGAACTCAGTTCCAGATACTTCGGCCGAATTCCCAGCTCCAGCTTTCCTCGCGCCTTTCCTCCCAATTCCGTTGTTTTTTGGTCTAACAGTATCCTCGCACCATCAATGTGAGCGACATTTCCGTTAAGGGTGCAGCTCAGAAGGTTCATCCCCGGACTGCCGATGAAGTATCCCACAAACGTATGCTCCGGATTCTCGACAAGATCCTGGGGAGTGCCGATCTGCACGATTTCCCCTTCATACATGACCACCACCTTCTCGGCAAAGGTAAGGGCTTCCATCTGATCGTGGGTGACGTATATCAAGGTCAGCTTCAATTGTTCATGTATTTCTTTGAGTTTACGCCTGAGATGCCACTTCAGGTGCGGATCGATTACGGTCAGCGGCTCATCGAATAGAATGGCAGCCACATCGCTTCGTACCAAACCCCGTCCCAATGAGATTTTCTGCTTGGCGTCTGCCGCCAGTCCGGCTGCTTTCTTTTTAAGAAAAGGAGTAAGGTCAAGAATTTCAGCCACCTCGTGAACCCGCTTGATTACTTCATTTTTCTCTATGCCTCGATTTCGCAAGGGAAAAGCCAGGTTATCGAACACCGTCATGGTGTCGTACAGGACCGGGAACTGAAAGACCTGGGCGATATTGCGCTTTTCCGGCGGCATGGCGGTAACATCCCTGCCGTCGTATAATACGCGTCCTCTGCTGGGGGTGACCAGGCCGGAAATGATGTTCAACAGGGTGGTTTTACCGCAACCGGAAGGGCCGAGCAGGGCGTATGCGCCGCCGTCGTCCCATACGTTATGGATCCGTTTGATGGCGTAATCCGACTCTCCCGCAGGGTTGCGGACGTAGGCGTGAGCGATTTCATTTAATTCTATGCAGGCCATGCCGGTCTCCTATCTGACCCTTTGTTGAACGGCGATGCAAACAGCGCGCCGGCTGTATCGTATACAAAAAAACAAGCGGGGTTGACGTAAATCGTTATTTCTTGCCCTATACGGAGAGGATTAACCCCGTCCTCCTGAACCACCAGACGGGAATCGCCGTGGCTGACATGGATGAATGTTTCGGACCCGTTTATTTCCGCCAATTCAACCTTCACGCGTAATTCGGCATCCTTATCGCTGACCCTCGAAAGAAAAAAATGATTAGGCCGAATGCCGAATATATAGCTTCCGGCGGGCACGGATTTCAGATGGCCGTCCAATGGAAATTCAATGTCCTGCTCCAGCCGCACGGCATCCCCCCGGACGGCGCCGTTCAGATAGTTAATCGGCGGATCGCTGAATAGCTGGGCGACCTTGAGCGTCGCCGGATTATGATATACTTCCGGGGTGGACCCGGTCTGTAAAACGCGCCCCTCATCAATGACCACGATGTTGCCCCCCAGCATCAAGGCCTCTGCCGGCTCCGTTGTGGTATACACGACAATGGCCTCCCGCTTTTTGAATATATCCTGAAGTTCAACTTGAAGTTCCTCGCGCAATTTATAATCCAAGTTGACCAGCGGCTCGTCGAGTAATAACAGGTCGGCGTCTTTGGCCAGAGAGCGGGCGATGGCCGTGCGCTGCTGCTGGCCGCCGCTGAGCTCCGCGGGGAATCGATCGAGCAGATCTTCAATATGCAGCATGGCGGCCGTTTCGCGGACTTTTCGATCGATCTCAATTTTGCTCATTCCGCTCATCTTAAGGGACGAGGCGATATTTTTGTATACGGTCAGGGAAGGATAGTTCACGAACTGCTGATATACCATGGAAACGCTTCTTTTACGGACCGACATGCCGGTTACGTCCCTTCCATTCACCAGAATACGACCCGAAGTCGGCCGGTCCAGACCCGCCATTAAACGAAGAAGCGTGGTCTTGCCGGCCAATGTATGGCCGAGCACCACAGTGGTGGTGCCGATTTCAAGCTCCAGGCTGATGTTGTTTAAGTGGGTTTCGGCGACCACCTTTTTGGTAACGGAATCGAGAACAATGCCCATCATTATTGCTCCTAGCATTGTAAATCTATCGATGGAATATTCTTAACTGATAGAAAAAAACCATGTTGAGAAGCGTACGGAAACCAAAAGATATTATATAAAATGCACGCCGTCCGTTTCCGGGTGCTCATGGTTGAAGCGCCTTTTTTCTTTAGAGTGGTCTGAAAAATAAAAAAAGCCATGACAGAAACGCGCACGCCCTTTAAGTGCTCATCATCCATCAGGGCTTACTCTTTTTTCTCTCGCCCGAAGATTATTATGGGAAAACTATTCCTCTGAGTTTTGTGTGTGTATCGGTATGTGTCAAGAATTATTTTTAGCAATGGTAAACTTTCCCCGCAATGAAGTGCCGGCGATTCTAATGAGCCCGCTCTTAATGACTAAAAAGATGGGACGAGGTGGTGGATATCCCGACCGCCCCGGAGGCGAGTATCTCATGTATCTCTTCTTCACTGGTGATCAGCCCCCCGGCTATGACCGGTATGGAGACGGTCATCCTGATCTTTTTCATTATCTTGGGGAGTATCATACCGGGAAGGATCTCCAAAGCGTCCGGTTTTGATTTCTCGATGACGCCGAGCCCCCCTGCAAGAGACTCCGAGTCCAGGACGAACATTCTTTGAATTGAGACCAGCCCCTCTTTCTGTATGCTCTTTATGAGATTGCTGCGTGTCGTGATGATTCCATCCGCCAGAATTTCCTTTGCCAGAAATCGGACTCCCGAAGCGTCCTTTCCGATCCCTTTCAGGAGATCGATGTCGGCAAAGACCAGCTTGCCATATCTTTTTGCCTGTTCAACGATGTGCGGAAGGTCAAAAATGGTGCCTCCTAAAATAAAAAGCATATTTATGTGATTCAATGCCTCAACATTGATATTTTCAATATCCCTAAAAGCCGCAATTACCGGATTATTCCGCAGAGCCGTCAGAAAATCCAATGCCAGCCTCCTTTCAACGATGCTAATCATTGTTGCTGAAACCGAAATATAAGTCAAGACTATAACTCAGCATAAATAATAGCTTGTTGCATAATTAATCAAAATTATTCATTTTTACCCCCGCCGCCTTCGGCGGCGGGGGTAAAAATCATTGATTATTGACTTTGTAACAAGTTTAATATACTCCGTCAAAAAAATGTTGTTAAATATTGCTGTTTCTCCTATTAATGTCCTACTTTTTAATGTCCTGCTTTTTTATATATGAGAGCACCAAAAAACAGACGCGTCTTTGTAATCGGATACGGCGCCGCAACGCCGCTCGGGGCAACGTTCGAAAAATCGTGGGAGCGGGCTGTCCGGGGTGAAGCAGGGTTCAGGAAGGTAACCCGCTGCCGGGTCCGGACCGCATGCGACGTCGTGGGCGAGATACCGGACTGGGACCCGCGCTCCCTTGATTTCGCCGACAAAAAGGAGATATACAACTGGAGTGCTGATTTCGTGCTCCTCACCATGGCGGTCTGCCAGGAGGCGCTCCGGGACGCGGGCCTTGAAATCGATACGGAGACCGGGCCGAGAACCGCCTGCCTCATCGGCTCCGCCCTTAACGGCTCCGATGCGTACCGGAAGGCAATGGACAACTACCTCACCAGAGGCCCGCTGAAAGTGAGCCCCTACCTTCTGCCCAACCTGTGCGCGAACCTCCCCTCGGGCAAGGCGGGGATGCTCCTGGGATTCACCGGGCCCATCTTCTCACCCGAGGGGGCGTGCGCCTCGGGCAATCACGCCATAGGAATCGGCGGCCGCATGATACGGGACGGCGACGTGGACTTCGTGCTTGCCGGCGGGGTGGACACCTGCATCATACCCGAGATCATTCACGGGTTCGAGAACATGAACGCCACGATCAAGATCAGGCCGGGCGACCGGGCGTTCACCGCTCCGTCCCGGGCTTCGCGTCCGTTCAGCATAGACCGGAAAGGCTTCGTTCTTTCAGAGGGGGCCGGAGTCGTCGTTCTGGCGGCGGATGAAATGATTACGGCGTACGGGCTCAAGCCAAGGGCGGAGCTTCTCGGCATCGGGTGGAACTCCGACGCCTTCCACATAACCAGGCCCAATAAGGATACCATCATCATCGCTATCCGCATGGCCATTGAAGACGCGGGGCTAAAGCCTTCCGACATCCAGTACGTCAACGCGCACGGCACCTCAACCCTAAAAGGCGATTCGACCGAGATCGAGTGCCTCAAGGCCGTGTTCGGGAAAGACATGGAGAATATCCCGGTGTCGTCAAATAAATCGCAGATCGGACATACGATCGGCGCGGCAGCCGCCATAGAGGCTGCCTTCGCCATTGAGGGGATGCGGCGGGGAATCATCCTCCCCACGGTAAACTACATCCCGGACCCGGAGCTTGCGGGCGTGGACGTCGTTCCCGACAAGGCCCGCAGCCAGAGCCATGAGATCGTTCTTTCCAATGCATTCGGCTTCGGCGGCACAAACTGCTGCGCCGTGTTCAGGGGCGTGTGATGAAGCCGAAGCCCTTCAGGCCGGAGCCGTACGGCAACGACGGACGATACGTCCGCGATACCACAAGCGGCGAGATTTGGCACCGGTGCCAGTACCGGACTCTGTACGCGGACACAGACCGGTCCGAGGTCGTGTATCATTCCAATTATCTCAGATATTTTGAATTCGGCAGGACCTCGCTCATGCGGGATACCGCCTATCCCTACCGGGAGATCGAGAAAAGCGGGTACGTCTACCCGATCATCGATCTCGGCATCACCTTTTACAAGCCGCTCTATTACGACGATCTGATATGGATACACACCCGGCCCATCGAGCTTGAGCGGGTGAAGCTCACGTTCGACTATATCATCACCCTTGCCCAAACGGGCGATATGATCTGCCGCGGTTTCACCCGCCACTGCGCGCTCAACAAGAGGGGCATGCCGGTGGCTGTTGATGAAAAGACGGTCCACCTATGGAAAGCCTTTCCCAAATAATACCGGTCACCATTCCCGTGGCGGATTACCTCCGCGATCACGTGCACAACGAGCGGGCCGTTTTCCCGGCGGTCGAATCCATGGCCGTCCTTGCCCGGTCCTGCCTGCCGCTCCTGCACGGCTCCGCCGCGATCCGAATGGATCAAGCCGATTTTATTAAATTTCTGCAGATCGACCATGATGCCGCGCACATTGAAGCGCTCAATGAAGTAACAAGGCTTGACAACGGCGCTGTTTCTTGCCGGCTCATTACGGTCCGAAAACAGGGAAAATCAGGCATCGTACGCCGGATTGAACACGCGTCGTGCATCTTAAACAAGAGCGCCGTTCCTCCGAAAGAACCGCCGCTCGACACTATCCTGGGCCTTGAAGGCGTGTGCATTCAATTGAGCATGAAACAGGTCTACAGCGAACTGATCCCCTTTAAATCCGCGTATCAAAACATCAATGAGCTCTTTGTCACGGACCAGGGCGCGATCGCGATCGTTGACGGGGGAACGGATAAGGCTCCTTCCGAACCGCTCGGTTCCCCGTTTCCCCTGGACGCCTCATTTCACGCTGCGTGCGTGTGGGGGCAGCGCTTTGCCGGCATTGTAGGGTTCCCGGTCCATATTGACCGGCGTATCATTATGCAAAAAACCAGGCCGTACCAGACCTATATAAGCAGAATAACGCCGGTCAAGGCCGGCCCGAGCCTGCTCATATTCGATCTCTGGATCTACTCTATCGAAGGCAGGCTGTGCGAGGAAGTCCGGGGCCTGCACCTTAAAGACGTCAGCGGGAAAAAGCTCCTGCCGCCGGAGTGGATACGAAGCGGGAAGGACAAGAGGCTTGAATCCGTCAGGTCCGCATGCAGGGAGCTTTCCCTGATCGAGCTTGCGACCGTGACCAAGCCGTGCGAAGGGATATTGTCCCCTCCGGAAATGGAGCGGTTCAGAAGCATGCGTGAAAAGCGGGGCAAAAGCTTTGTCGCTGCGCGGCTTGCGCTGAAAAAGCTCTCGCGAGGGTCATCCGGAAGCGACATGACGGCGCCGGCGAGCTCGATTACGACCATAGAGCCGGACGGCAGGCCTGCATGTCCGGTCACCGGCGGCGAGGATACCCGGTGGTGCACCGCATCCCATGACGCGCGATTCGCGGTTGCGGCGGTATCCGATCGCCGGATCGGAATAGACGTGGAGGAAATATCAGGCCGCGTTCTCAAATCGCAGCGCCTGTATATGCACGAGGAAGAGCTCCCTCTCGTGAAAAGCCACGCTCTCGGGGACCGGGAAGCCTCGGCCAGGGTGTGGAGCATAAAGGAGGCTGTGTCAAAAGCGGCAGGCATGAATCTTGCAGATGCGTGGCAGAGGACAAGGGTGAAGGAAATCGGCAGGGAAAAAAGCGTTATTCTGATCGATGATGAAACTCACGAGGCCATCCATGCTGTTGTGGACGGGCATATCTTTACTGTGATTGTGATGAAATCCTGAGACTAGAAGTTTACTCAAAAATAAATATCTGAACTAATTTGTCATTGCGAGGAGCGCAGCGACGAAGCAATCTTGTTATTGCTACACTAAACATTCATTAAAAAGAGATGTTTTTTCATGACTTCTATATTGTATATACCCAGATCGCTTCACTTCGTTCGCGATGACAGGTAAAACAAATGTATACTATGGAGCTCATTATATTGTTAATTTTTTCCTACCTTGCCGGCTCAGTTAACTTCTCCATTCTCCTCTTTAAGCTCCTGGGCAAAGAAGACCCGCGTACAAGCTTTTCCGGCAATGCAGGGGTAACCAACGTGTACCGACAGGCAGGCATGGTATGGGCGGCAGTCGTGCTTCTCCTGGACGTTGGCAGGGCGGCTGCAATTGCCCTGTTTGCAGAGCACTTTCTAACACCGGGCCAGGTACCGTGGCCGGGGCTTAGCCTCGTGATCGGGAATCGCTTTCCCTGCTTTCATCGGTTTAAGGGAGGCAAGGGGGTGGCGGCGTATCTCGGATTTTCCCTGCCGATAACCCCCCTGGGCGCTGCCCTTTCCGCCCTTGCATGGGTGGCAATCTACCTGTTGAAGCGGACGCCTTTCATCGCTTCCTTCGCCATGATTTTTGTCCTGGGCCTGGGCATTATCGCTGGTTGTAGTTATAAGCCCGCGGCTATTGTCGGAACCATACTGACGGTACTTTTCATAATCTACGGCCATAATAAGAATATCACGGAATTCATCCGGAAAATTCCAAGGAGTAATTCAAATGCATGATAAAAACCCTGTCCGATGTCCCTCCCCATCTGTTAAAAGAGATCGAACACTTTTTCGCGGTCTACAAGGAATTGGAAAATAAAAAAGTCGGAATTGAGGGATGGAAGGATAAAGAGAGCGCCCTGGAAATAATCGAGGAAGCAAAACAACGATATAAGCAATGATATGCCTTATGAAGGCGGGGTTGCGCAACCCCGCCTTCATGCCTTGAGGAGCCTCTCGCCGGAAACAATCTTCTGATCCTTGACGATGCGCTTAACCAGGCCGGCGAGCACGCTTCCCGGCCCCGACTCGATAAAGGTTGCAGCCTCCGCGTTGCAGGCGGCGAGCACCGACTTTTCCCACTGCACGGGGCTTGAAAGCTGAAGCACGAGCTTTCTCCTGATCTTCTCGGGATCATTCTCCATGAGCCCGGTAACGTTATCGATGAATTCCATCCGCGGCTGCTTGAAGGTAAAATCCGCAAGAAAGCCGCTGAATTCATCGGCAACCGGCTTCATGAGGGACGAGTGGAATGGGGCGGACACGTTCAGCTCAACAGCCCTGCCGGTCCCTCCGTCGTTGACGAGCCGTACGGCCGCGTCCACGGCTTCCTTTTGGCCGGAAATGACCACCTGGGTCGGCGAATTGAAATTGGCTATCTCGATCACGCCCGAGCTTCTGCTCTTCTCGACGATATCTTCCAGCTTGGTCTTATCTATGCCGATAACCGCAGCCATGGTGCCGGGAGTGTTCTTCACCGCCTTCTCCATAAGCTCGCCGCGCCTCCGGACGATCCGCACCGCATCGGCAAAATCGACGACGCCGGAGTGAACCAGGGCGTTATATTCGCCCAGGGAATGCCCCATCACGATATCCGCCCGGTACCCCCGGGCATCGATCGCCTTGCTGAAGGCTATCCCCATGACGAGCAGGGCGGGCTGGGTATTTGAGGTCCTGGTGAGCTCCTCATCCGGACCCTGGTCAATGAGCACGCTCAAGGAAAAGCCCAGGATATAGTCGGCGGTGCTGAAAAGCTCCTTCTGCTCTTCGGACATGGAGCCGAGCTTGTTTCTCATTCCGACCGACTGAGACCCCTGACCCGGGAACATGTACACGGTTTTTCCGCCCATCGCTTGACCCTCTATGTCCCTTCAGCTGAGAAACAGCTTCATAATTGCTTCACGGTCATACTTGCCCGTGGATGTTGCTGGAATCTTGCCGACCAGGCGCACCCTGCGCGGCACGGCAAAGGGCTCAAATTTTTCCGAGAGGATCCTCTTCAGCTCCGCCTCAGCGATGTCACCCTCAATAACAGCGGCAATATCCGCGTCCCTTCCCTTCCTTCCCGGCAAGGAAACGACGAAAGCGTCGCAGATTCCCGGAATCAGCTTTATCTTATCCTGAACCTCGTTTAAATCAACCCTTTTTCCCCCCACCTTCACTACGCCGTCGGCGCGGCCGAGGAGAATGAATCCGCCCCCGCTTTCGAATTTTACCCTGTCTCCGGTCATATAAAAACCCTGTTCATCAACCGGCAGATCGGGCGAAATGAGTAATGATTTAACGCATATCCGCTCTTCCCTGGTCTTGCACTGCACCCAGGCGAAGGGTTCGAGCAGCTCACGTCCGACTGCGGCGCACTTGCACGCGATGCCTCCTGTTTCTGTTGAGCCGTAAATCTCCTCAACCCCGACCCCCGTCTGCCGGTAAAAATAGATGCCGTCCTCCCGGTCAAGCGGCCCTGCGGAGGAAAACGCTATCCTGAGATGCCGTGCATGAATGGCAGCGCCGTTCAATATCCGGTAATGAACCGGCACGCTTACCAGTACCGTTGCCGGATTCTCTTTCAGTGCGCCGATGATCTCCTGGGGAAAAACGTAGTTCTTTCCCAGAACCGTGGCGGACGCGAGAAAGGGAACCAGCACGGTATACAACAGCCCGTAGATATGGTAGGGCGGCACGGTTGAGGCGATGAGGTCATCCGGGATGATGCGGTACTTCATTCTCAGATTGTTCGATTCAGCAAGCATATTGACCGGCGTTTTTGACCAGACCGCGGGCTTTCCCGTCGAGCCGCCGGTAAAAAGCGTAAGAAACACCGAATTCAGATCACGCGACCGTCGCGTCGCAAAAGCATCCCGCGGTCCGCGCTCCGGGACTATGCCCCGGATGCCGGACGGCAGATCAACGGAGCCGTCGGATATCGCATGCGTGAAGCGTGTAATCTCGCGGGTCTCCGATAAAACCTGCGCCGACAATGAATGGGGAAGGATCAACGCGGGACCGCCGGCAAGCGCTGCGATCAGCGCCGCGGTGATGATCCCCCGGTCCTCGGTGCAGATGCAGACCGGCTTGTCATCTATATCAAGCCGGGAAAATATTTCTAAAAAACCTGCTGCGAGGCCGTACACATCCGCATAAGTATATTCTGAAGCGATGAAATCCTTATCCGGCACCGGCGGCCCCGCCAGAATCTTCTCGATGAGCTGCTGTATATGATTCATGAGGCAGCATAAAAAAATATTTAGAAGAAGATCAAGAATAATTTATGCTATGAATCGGGCTCGAAATTCTTTCTGGCCCTTGCAAACGACGGAAGATGTTTCAGCAAATACAGAAGGCTATGCCGGTGCTGCCAGAGCCGGAACATGAACTTCCTGCGCCACGCCGGACTTGAATAAAACCGCTTTACGTGCTGATTGTAGAGCCGGTCGAGCCGCTCGCGCGATTCTATGGCCTTGGGGACAAAAACAAAATTAAGGCAGTTCATCTGCTGCCAGTCGTTCTCCAGCATTCCCTCCTCTTCGATCGCGGACCAGATGGGAGCGCCGGGAAAGGGTGTAAACTTCGCCATGTTCTGATCGTCAAGCCCGAGGGAGATGACGAAATCGCTCGTTTTTCTTATAGACTCCTCCGTTTCGCCGGGCAATCCCATCATGAACAATCCCTTGACCCTGAGTCCCTGGCGCTTGATCCGCTCCACCGTGTCCCTTACCTCCGCAAGGGTAACCCCCGACTTATGCCGTGCGAGGATCCCCTCATCCGCCGACTCGATCCCCACGGACACCATAAGGCAGCCGGCGGCCTTGAGCATGCGAAGCAGATCATCGTCCGCGTATCCGACTCTGACCGCACAGTTGAAGTTCATGCCCAGGGGCCCGGATGCGAGCATGCCGCACAGCTCCTCGATCCGTCTCCGGTTCAGGGTGAATAGATCGTCATAGATGTTTACATGGCGCACGCCGAAGCGGAAACGGAGGTCTTTCATATGCTCATAGATGTATCGGGATGAATTGTATCTGAATCCTCTCCTGAAAACGGAGCGGTCGCAGTACGAGCATTGGTACGGACATCCGCGGCTGGTGATCATGGTCGCCCCCGGCGCCTTTATATAGCTGAAAAGAGGAAGATTATACCCGCCGGGAAAACCCGCGAGCTTCTCATATGCCGGGAAGGGGAGCGTGTCAAGGTCGGCTATTTGTCCGCGCGGCGGATTAGCGACAACGCGGCCGCCTTCTTTCCGCACCAGGCCCGGAATTGATTGCGGATCATGGCCGTCGGCAAGCTCCCCGATAGTTACTTCGCCCTCGCCCATGCTCAGATAGTCAATGTCAGGATAATTTTCCAGAAGAACTCCGCCCAAAGCGGATATATGCACGCCGCCAAAAACAACGACAATGCCGGGCCGTTTTTTCTTTATTAAAGAAGCCAGACGGTATCCGTCCAGGAATCCGGAAGTTGTTGCTGAAAACCCGACCAGATCCGGATCATGGGACTCTATTATTTTTATATTTTTTTCGGCTTCATGCGGAGCATGGGGTCCCAGGCAATCGTGCACAAAAACTTCATGCCCCCCCTGTTCAAGAAAAGCCGCAATGGACAGGAGTCCGATAGGAGCCATCCGGTTGGCTACGGCCGCAAGGTCTTTCTTCCCCTTGATCCAGTTCGAACCCGCGGGATGAACCAGTACGATTCTCATGGGAACTAGAAATGCACACCGGCTGAAATTTCCATGCCTACCTCATGATGAGCCGCCTTTTTATTCCCGTCCAGGTATATGAACGGATCCCTGCCGAGGACGATATACGAATAGGCATAGGTGACATTTATCCCTATGGTAAGGGGAAAGTATTTATTCAATGAGAAGTGCGGCCCGAACCCTCCCCGTATGGTATAGCCGTTGAACCTTGTTTTGTTCACCTGCCGTGAAGCATAGAAGGCGCTTATCGTTTCCAGAAAATGTCCTGAACCGTACAGGCGCGCAAGCTCCGCTCCGAGAAAACGGGAGCTCCGCAACGCGGCTGCGGGGAGGAGCCGGCCGCCGAATATCTGTCCCGCGACCGCGTAGAAGTTGAGGATGAAATTCATGGCATTGCTCCGGGGACCGAAGATCAGGTCCACTATCGGGCCGGCGGCCCAATAGTGGTAGCTCATGAGCCTGCCCCGGAGCATCTCATAGCCTTCAACGGTATCATAATATGCATCCTGGTCCACGATGACGCTGTCGACGAACTCGTGCCCGTATCGCCCTCTGATCCCGAACTTGATGCCGGTAAAGTCGAACCCCCGCCGCTGCTTAAACTTGACGGCCGGCGGCATGAGATCAAGCTCTCCCCCGCCGCTGACAAACGTCTGGAGCAACTGATAATCGCGCGGCAATATGTACGCCGTGAAGAGATCCGGCCGGTAGGCATTGAAAACGCGCTCCTCTTTTTCGAAGACGCCCCGATAGGGGGTGCCGAATCCGAAGAACCCCGCGACCCGGACGACTGAATCATGAAAGCCGCCGACGGGCTTTTTCTCTTCGATTGAACCCCCCCATTGCTGATCCTTCCTCTCGGCGATATACACGGTCTTGCCGTCGCTGTATTCCAACCGCTCGATCTCTATGCGCGGAAGCGACTTCTCTTCTGCTGATCCCTCAGGGGTATACACGATATCGCTGCCGGTTACCCGTTTGATTATCCCTTTGATCGCCGAGCCGTCCTTTCGGTACAGGGTATCCGGCGCATAATTCACCACCCTGCCGTCGTCATATACGATTTTGATGACAGTGCCTTTATCAACAACGTCAAAGGCGCGGCCGGCCCCGGGATTGAATTCAATCCGGCTCTCCGTAATCTGTATAATCCTGCCTTTTACAACAGTGCCGTCTTTAAGATATATAGTATCTGCGTAAGCAACGGTTGCGGCAAAAATAAGCACGATAGATAATATAAATTTTCGCATTGGGGAACCTCTCTGTATTTCTATATATGTGTGGAACTGCCCACTAAATAATTAACTTGAGTTAGGCGATTTTTAATTAAAGCAGTCCCCCTCCCTTGACGGGAGGGGTGAGGGGAGGGTGAAATAGATTTTTGGTATACAAAAGTCACCTATTCGCCATAAGTTAATCACCCCCACCCCCAGCCCTCCCCCATGTAGGGGGAGGGAGTAAGAGATATTAACAAAATTAGCCATTCGAGTAATTAATCTTTTATTCATTGTATATACTTTCAATAAAAAAGTCCAATTTTTTTCAAGCATTCGACAGAATCATTCCAGCCGCAGTATTTCTTTGAGCAGCGGAGCGTATTTCTTTCCAACCGGCAGGGAGCTTTTCTCCTCGTCGTTCAGGAATGCGATATACTGCCCGCCGATAAAGTACTCCACCACCGCTATATACCGCATGTTGACAATATGCTGTTTGTGAATTCTGATGAAGACGTCATGCGGCAATTTCCTTGCAATATCCTTGAGCATTATGCGGATTTCATATTCCTGACTAACGGTGTGGATGGTGGTCTTCTTCCCATGGGACGTAAAGTATATGATATCCTGATACGGGAGTATAGTATACCTCCCCTGATGCTTGAACGAAAAACCCACCCCGCCCTCCGGTTCAGCCTTCCGCTCCGCCCCTCTTTTGAGATTTAAAAATTTTTCAATGGATTGATTGAACCGCTCCATGCTGAACGGCTTTAACAGATAATCCACGGCATGAAATTCAAAAGCCTTGAGCGCATAGGTGTCGTACGCGGTAGTAAAAACTATATAGGGGAGCTTTTTCAGTCGTTCCAGTATCTCAACTCCGGACATCTGGGGAAGATGGATGTCCATAAACACCAGATCATAGGAATTCCGGGAAAGCTTGGCAAGCGCGTCCGCGCCGTTTTTGGCTATACCGGCGAGCTTCAGTTCGGAACGGGTAAGTAAATATTCCACCAACAGCTCGCGGGCCGGCATTTCATCCTCAACTATGAAAACAGAAAATGTATCATCCGAATCCATATTCAGGACACCCCGGAGATCGTTTTTGTCTTTCGGTAACGATATGACATGTTCACTTCCACGCCGCCGGCATCTGCATTGCGCACGCTGAATTCAACGTCGTCAAAGTGATAATTCAAACGCTTCCTGATGTTGCCGAGCGAGCGCGAATAAATATCCCCGGACTTCAGGCCCGATCCGTTGTCACAAACCGAGATCGATACGCGGTCCGCATCAGCCGCGGCGGACACGCGTATCATTCCCCTCTCCTCCCGCTTCCATATGCCGTGCTTCAGCGAATTCTCCACAACCGGCTGGATCGTCAGCGGCGGAATGAACACTTCGGAAAAATCGCCGCTCCTTTCCATCATGATGGAAAGCGTATCGCTGAAGCGCAGCTCCTCGAGCTCAAGATAATTCGCGACAAACCTCCATTCAGTATTAAATAAAATCAGTGAACGGTGGGAAAGCTCGATTAAAAAACGGTAATTGTCGGCCAGCTTGATTATCGCCTCGTCCGCCCTGGCCGGATCTTTATTGATCAGGGCGTGCACGGTATTAAGGGCGTTGAACAGGAAATGCGGGCTCGCCCGCTCCTGTAATAGCTTGGATTTCGCCTCATTGTGGGCCTCAACGGTTTTCTTAAGAAATACGAGGGTACGAACGCGCGTGACGAGCTCATCCCGGCGGATCGGTTTCGTGAGATAATCGTTGGCGCCCAAATTGAAAGCGTGTACGAGATCTTCTATGCTGTTTCTGGCGGTGAGAAACACGATCGGGAGCTCGTACAGGGAAAACCGCTTTCTCAATTCCGCGCATATATCATATCCCGAAATATTCGGCATCATCACGTCGAGCAGGATACAATCAAACGAACGCTGCTGCATTATATTCATGGCTTCGGTTCCGCTTGTTGCCGATATAACGGCATAGTCTTCAAAGGATAAAAAATTCCTTATTACCTGCAGATTGATGATGTCGTCATCAACGATGAGCAGCTGCCCCGCGCTCCCCGACCGGCAATCATACGATCCGCCAGCCCGGTCACGTACCGTGTCCCGTCGATGTACCTGAGCGAAAAAAATCGGCGTGCTTTTTACCGTCCGGCACTCATGATCCGGACCCCGGTACAGAGGGAGCGTAAATGAAAATATCGATCCTTTCCCGACAACAGACTCCACGCCCAATTCACCGCCGTGCAGCTCTACAAGCTGGCGGGCAATGGAAAGCCCGATCCCGGCTCCGCCGTAGTGCCGGGGTATTGAAACATCCCCTTGCTCAAAGCATTCAAAAATGATTTCCCGCCTCTCCTCCGGTATGCCGATTCCGGAATCCGATACCGAAATCTTCATCCATCCTTCGTCATTATGGGTGATCGTTTCCGCGGATATGATTATAATTCCTTCATCGGTGAATTTTATCGCATTGCCGATAAGATTATGAAGGATCTGCTGCACCCTGTTCTCGTCCGCATGGATAAGCGGCCCCTCTGAAGCTATCGCGTTACATATGTCGATTTTTTTGTTCCCGATGAGCGGCCAGGAAAGGGCCAAAACAATCTCAACGACGGTATGGATGTCTACGGCATTGGGGCATAAAACGATATCCCTGTTTTTCAGCTTTGAAAAATCGCCGATATCATTAACGAGCCCGGAAAGGCGCATCCCGCTTGCCGCTATTAACGTGAGATTGTGCCGCGATTCATCATCCAGGGAATCGTTCTGCATCCCGATCATCGATTCCGCTATCCCGATTATGCCGTGAAGCGGCGTCCTGAACTCATGGGATACGGCGGCCAAAAATTCATCCTTCAATTTGTCAAGATCGACAAGCCTCCTGTTTTTACCTTCAAGCTCCACGGAGAGATTTTCGACCGCGCTTAACGTTCTGGAGAAACGGCGGGAGAGGAGAAAAGCCTGCGAAAAAATAAAAAAGAAAAGCCCGTACGGCACGACATATCCGGTGGGAATTATCATGTTGTTATATAGAAAATCATTGATCGCCGCCGTGACCAGCACGGAAAATCCGATCATGAAGGGTACGGCGTCTTCCCGTTTTCTCATCAGCGCACGGATTATCGCATACAAGCCATACACGCATACCAGGAACGACAGGATCTGAAAAAATCGCAGAGTATGCGTGTATATCTGCGAAGGCGTAACGATAACCACACAGGAAAAAACGATCCCCAAAAGCTGAAATGCCCGGAGCGCCTTTTTATTGAATTCATCGGGAAACAATACGCGAAGAAACATGAAAAATAGCGGAAAACTCAGGTAAAAGGTCAGATATTCAATCTTGTGAAGATAATTCCAGGGCATATCCGGAAAAATGCGAATCAGATAATATTTGCCGGTTACCAGTATGCGCACCGGTATAATCAGGCAGATAAGGCCGAAATAGAGGAAGGATGCGTCTTTTTTTCTCATGGCGAAAAGGACCAGATGATAACAGGCCATGATGAAGATTGAGCCGACGAGAAAGAAATCGAGGGTGAGTTTTTTTTCCCTCAGGTCATGGATGGAATGTTCCGTCCCAAGAATTATAGTATCCCAGACGCCTCCTTTTCGGTGGTGATAATTCGAAATATGCAGGATGATGTCAACCTCGTCTCCTATAGAAACAAAGCCGGCCACATCAGGCCAGTATCCGGGCACGGCCCGGGCAGGGGAGCGCGCAACGGTCCCGCCGTGCGCGATCCGCTGCCCGTTGATAAAAAGGGTATAGGCGGTAGCCATGGAGCGGACCAGAAGCGCCAGATCCTGTCTGATCCCGGATGCAGACGGCTTTTTCAATAACACGTGCAGCCGGTATGTCGCGTATCCATAGCCGGTTAGCTTCCTCCCATCAATGACCAGGTTGTTCCAGATACCCGGCACCCGGATATAGCGGGCGGCGGGAACCGATCCGGGTTTCTTATCCGGGAAATCGACTGAAAACTGTTCCCAGTAAAACTCCCATTCTCCGGTTAAATTAACCGGCCCGTCCAGTTCAAAATCCCAATCACGAAGATCCATTGTACCCTTTGACGCGAGCGGCTGTTTTTTCCCGAAAAAACCGCTGCCGCACCCGGCTCCCAGACAGAGCGGAATGATTACTGCCGCCAGCAGATATTGTATGCCCCTCCCCATAAATCCGATTGTACTCCGATTTCAGGCACTGTTTAAGGCTAACAATGTCAATATTGTGGTTGACCAGACTTTGTATTTTTTATACTATTGCAGGGTTTAGATTATCTTATCTGGAAAAATAATCAAGGAAAAAAAGTAATTAATAGGATCCGGCCTTGTTTTACGCAGAGATAAGCCTTGCCGTTGCGGCGACAGTCATTTGCCTGGTAATTTTTTTTTATAATATTGTAAAAAAATCCCGCTCCTCGTGCAACACGCTCCTCGCAGCAGCCGGACTTGCTTCCGCCGCATTATCTTCTCTCATAATCATAAACCGGCTCGATATCGGCATCCTCACTCCGGCGCTGGCGCAAAAAATAATTCTCTCCCTCCTGATGCTGGTGGGCACCCTGGTGTTCGCTTTCTTCTGGGTTTATCCGTATACAAAACCCGGAGGCATAATTATTGCCCTGATCGCCGGCATTCCCGGTTACCTGGTCAGCGGCATTACGGCTGCGAGCAGTGTTACGCTTGCTGAGCCGGCGCGCGCCGGTTCCTTCGCCGGTCTGATCGGCTCCGGATATCCGGCTTATCTCTTAACCGTCACCCTCTATCTGCTTGCAACGCTGATCGTAATACTATACAAAGCCGGGCAGCATGCAAACCGGGCGCTGCGAAACGACCTTTTATATCTTTTGGCCGGATTAATAGTGCTCTTCCCATCCTTCCTTGTCCCTGCCGTTTACCTTGAGTACTTCGGGGGCATCACGGACTTCAGCACGACGAGCGTCCTTCCTGCCGTCCCGTTGATCCTTATAATAATGAACTACGCCGCTTCAGATTACAGCACTATTGACATGAAAAAATTTTACGCTCGGGCATTCTACTGGCTCATCACCATACTCCTTCTCCTGGCGCCCACCCTTTTAATGATAAAATATAATACCCGGCAGTATCTGCAGGAAAAAATTCCCAGCCTGGCATTAGCTTTCATTCTGTTTTTATATCTATTTACTGTTTTTAAGTATATTCGGCCCCGAATCGCGGATCTGTTTGAGCGGGGGCGCCGCAATCTGATAACAAGACTTGATCAATTGTTTAACGATCTGAAGCGGGTCACTGAAAATATAAAACAGGAGGAGTACTGGGACAATTTTTTTGAAGCCCTGGCCGGCGGTTTTGCGGCGGCATTCGGGATACGCAACGCCTATTGTTTTCTTTACAACAAAAAAGAAAATAAATTCATTACTGCGTTCGGCACCGGGGAAAAAATACCTGACGTTGAGATTTTATCGGATCATCCCCTGTTGACGCTGTTATCCCGTACACCCGGGATAGTATATAAACCGGCCCTCCATTTTCCCGGAAGGCCGGATGACGGCAACAGTGCTCTTGAATTTTTCGAAAGGAACCGGCTCGAGGTTATACTGCCGTGTTACAACCCTGAGAAGGAAATGATAGGCTTGATCGCCCTGGGCCAGCTGCGGGGAAACAAAATCTATACAAAGTCTTTCCTCTCCGCACTGGAGCTGTACCGGATTCAGTTCCAGCACCATCTTGCCAATGCCCTCATGCTCGAACAGGTCAGGGCCACGCAGGTGATCAAGCACGACCAGATAGTCGTCAGCAGCATAAAAAATAAAATCATACCCCACGGCATGAGCCAGCTGAGGGGCTACCGGATCAGCTCCCTGTATGTCAACAATTCCCCGTACGGCGGCGATTACTTCGATTCCATGCCGGTTGATGAAAACCGTATAGCGCTGTTTATATCCGACGCGTCCTATTCGGGAATCGATTCCGCGATCATATCCCTCGAACTGTATTCCGTTCTTCATTCCCATGCGAAACTATTCGATTCCCCGAATAAGATCCTGAACATGATGAACTGGGTCATCGGCTCCTCGGTATTCTCCAATAAATACGCCCAGGCGTTTTGCGCGATACTGTCCTCGTCCGGGGAGCTCTCTTATTCCAATGCGGCTTTTAATCCGCTGCTGGTATATAGTCCGGATGCCGACACGATCACCGAATGCGACATAAAGGGCCTCCCGGTCGGGGTGAATAAAAAATCGATGTACGAATCAAAAACTATTCAGCTGAATCCGGGAAGCGCCGGGATTCTTTATTCAGACGGCCTGGTTACCGCCATCAATGACAACGGCGAGGCTTATTCTATTGATCGCGTGCAGAACGTGCTCAGAAGGGCGAGGGAGACGGGGCCGGCGGATTTAGTAAAAATCATACACGCCGACCTGCAACATTTCATCAAAGAAAAGAAACAGATTAATGATATGAGCGTCATTGCCTTTAAATTTCAGTAAAGAGGATTCGGCAGTGAAAGGACTATCGAATGATCTGGCTGCGGCAATAAAAAAATACAAAAGCATAATGATCGTGGTTAAGGGATCGCCCGATCCGGACGCAATCGCTTCATCCTATGCCTTAAGCGCCATCTGCCACCGCCTGGATACGGCCAGCTCGATCCTGATAACCAAAAAGCTTTCCCTGCCGGAAAACAAAGCCTTCGTGGGCATATTGAAAATACCGATATCGTTCGCCCAGCCGGACAAGGACAGAGAGAAATTCGACGCCTATATGATCGCCGATTATCAGTCGCCATCCATACCGGCCGTAACCGGCGCCTTGCCCTGCGCGGCATATATCGACCACCATGAATCGTCCGATGAAGAGATACAAGCGGATTTCATACTCAAAGATCCGGAAGCGGGTGCCACGAGCTCGCTGGTGGCTTTGCTGATAAAAGATCTTTCACCGCCCCTCGAAGACACCGTGATGTCGTCGGTCGCCACCGCCCTTCTCTACGGCATATACACCGATACGGACAAATACTCCCACGCGAGCTCGATCGACTATGCGGCGCTGGATTATATATCGAAATTCGCCGACAACGCGCTGTTCCGCAAAATCAGCAGCATCCCCCTGTCAAAAACAACCCTCCAGATGCTCAACAGCGCCATCAACAATAAGGTACTCTACAAGGACTGGCTTATAACCGGCATCGGATATATTGATTCATCCCACCGCGACAGCATCGCCATAGTTGCGGATTTTTTGCTGAAAAGAGAAAATGTCCCCGCCGTGGTCGTCTTTGCCGCAGTGGAGAACAATGCACAGAAGAGCCTCACCCTGGATGCATCGTTCCGATCTAACAGCGAGCATATGAATCTGAATGAAATAATAAAAAAAATTACATCCCAGGGCGGCGCGCGCAAGTATAAGGGAGCTTATCAAATCGACCTTGACTATTTCTCCCCCTGCCCTGACCGGAAGATGCTTTGGGATGTCATTGAGCTCACGACAATGGAGCTTATTAAGCAGAGCAGGGATGATATGTATATCACCGAGCTCAGGGGATTTTATAAGAGATTCAGAAATAAGGTAAGAGATTATTTCAACCAATGATGAGTAGGCGTTTGGCTGAAATTTATGCTCACCATATCCTGCTCATGTATGGATATGGATTGATGGGTATTCCGAGCCGTATCTCATAATGGCAATGGTTGCCGGTAGCGTTTCCGGTTTGGCCGACATATGCGACGACTTCCCCTTTCCGTACCTGCTGCCCCGGAACAACCGCGGCGGCCTTACAGTGCCCATACACGGATTCGAATCCATATTTATGCTGTATGCGGATCATAATCCCGTATCCCCCGCTCCATCCCGCAGAGATAACGGTGCCGGGGGCCGTAGCCCTGATCTCCATGCCGGGCGGGGCGGCTATGTCTATGCCGGAATGAAAATCACGCCCATGCCCGAACGGCGACCTTCTCCATCCGAACAGGGAGGTGATATGACCGGGGCACGGAACAAGTGACGGAGTATCCCGTACAACCTTGCTGCGGACATCAATAAAATTCTTTACGGTTTTTATCGTATTCGTCATGCAGACGATATCTTTCTGCAAATTCTTTATGGTAAAAATCTCCTCCGGAAGAATATTCTGAATTTTCTTCAGCTCGTCGTAGTCCTTCTTATCCATTTCGTCAAGATCCCATATCTGGTTAACATCGTCGGAGCCTGCGGTGAGTTCATACAGCTCCTCGACGTCCGGCTTTATCTCATCGCCAAGCTCGGCGACCGAATTCGTAAGCTTTTCGAACCGCAGCAGGTGCGAGCGGATATCCTCATAGGTCATGAGGAGCCTCTGCTCCTCACGCTTAACACCGGCGTGCCTGATCAGGGCATACGAGGAGGTCACGAGCACTACGACGAAGAGCAGAAAGAAAAATGAAATGGTGAATTTTGATATCTGAAAATTAAATATCTTCCGCTCATTGTGGGGGATGAACATGATGGTCATCTTTTCATGGCCTTTCTCAATGAAGCCGTCCCAGAGTTTTAGAAACCTCTTTTTGGATACGTAATAATTTTCAAATAATTTCAGCCGGAACCTGCTCTGATATTGCTTTATTGTCGTTTTCATCGTCACACCAGCGGCTTTGCCTTCAATCCGTATGCATATACTATTAATCGGATTTTATCAAGAAATTTTTATATTATAGTATTTGTTAGGTTCCGGTAAATTTCGGCTTCCGCTTCTCTGCAAATGCGGCAGCGGCCTCAAGCAAATCATGGGAAGGAACTATCGCCGTGCTCAGGATTGCATTCAAAACGAGGCTTTCATTCTCCGTGTCCGCTTTCATCTGGTTCAGAACTATCTTCGTCGCCTTAACCCCTAACGGAGAATTCTCGGACATCTCCACAGCCATACGTTCCGCCCCTTTTATAAGCTCATCCTGATTTTGAAACACTTCATTGACCAGGAGTATCTCTTTGGCCCTGGCAGCGGAGATAAATTTTGCCGTGAAAGCCAGCTCGCGGGTAATCCCCTGACCCACGATCGGAACGATACGCTGAAGCACTCCCATGTCGGCAACAAAGCCGACCGCAGCCTCCCGCAGGGAAAACTGAGCGTCGTGCGAGCACACTCTCACATCGCACGCCGTAATAAGATCAAGGCCTGCGCCGATACACCTCCCGTGCACCGCCGCGATTACCGGCTTTCTGCACCGTTCGATGCAGGTGAGGCCGTCCTGCATTTTCAGAATCTTGCGGTACAATTCCAGTTTAATTCCGCCGGACTGCTCCTTGTTCATAAGCTCCGGCGTCGTTTGCGCCATGCCGGTCAGATCTATACCCGCGCAGAAATCGGATCCCTTTCCGGCAATGATTACGGAGCGTATGCTTTCGTCCTCATCAAGCTCCTCCATGATCGGAATGAGCTCTGACCATGCCGGAGCATTCATGGCATTCTTTTTTTCAGGCCTGTTGAGGTAAACCCGGGCAATCGGCGGTTTTTTCTCCATCAGATAAAATTTATAATTCATTGGGCATACTCCTGAGATAGTCCATCCCCTCCATCGGTGACGGTAAATCAATATATAATGATTCGATGAGAACTTATTAAATCAGGTATAAAATTATGCAATAAAAAAACAAAATATTCCGGATCGATATCCGATCAGGCATATTATCCACAGAGTTATCCACAATATCCACATAAAAATAAACGGCGCGCAGCTATAAATGAACGGAAAAAAATTATGTCGCATCATATCCATGATCCGACGATTAAAAGGTCTATACAACAAGAAAATATTATTGATAAATTAACTGCTATAGGACATAATAGACTTGTTGTGTGACTACTCGTAATTATGCATTTTTACCCGCCGCAGCCGAAGACGGCGGGGGTAAAAATAATTGATTATTGAGCTATGCAACAAATCTATTATACCAAAAATAAATTGAATAGCATAAAGGACTGAATGTGAAAATCGGCATCGGCTCGGATCATGGCGGATTTGCCTTAAAGAAGGCGATTATCAACCGTTTCACGGATATCCATTTTGATGACGTGGGCACGTACGATGAAGAATCGTGTGATTATTCCGATTATGTTTCAAAAGTATGTTACAAAATACAGAAGGGAGAACTTGAATACGGAATAGTGGTCTGCGGCACCGGCATCGGCGCTTCAATAGCGGCGAATAAAATTAAGGGGATACGGGCAGCGCTCTGCTGCAACGAATTTATGGCTGAAATGTCCCGGCGGCACAACAATGCCAATGTTCTGGTTCTGGGCGGACGGGTGCTTGCTGAAGAATTTTCATTTAAGATTGTAGAGCGGTGGATCGATTCTTCATTCGAACAGGGGCGGCATCAGAGAAGAATAGATAAAATCCATGAACTGGAAATAGCCCAAAATAATTCAGCGTAACCTATAGTTACACACAAAGCAACAAATCCAGGGAAAGAGATGAGATGTAGACGCATTCATATACGAACAGTGCTGGCGGTTCTCTGCATATACCCCCTCGTTTACGCGCGGATTGAATCAACCGGCACAAGGGTTTTCCCCCTGGTGCCGAAGAGATGCCTCTATAATGTGAAGGTTATTACGGATCAAAGCGGACAGGAGGGATACACCGTAAAGGACCTGACCTATAAGGCGGCAAGCGACCCTTTCATTACCGATATCGTCCTCTCATTCAACACCCCTTCATCCCGCCTGCATCGGGACGACCTGAAACATTATCGAATACTCTCAAGCGACTACACCTTCATCGCCGGCGGAGGAGCCCTGGGGAAAGGGTGCGCGCAGTTTTACAAAAAAGAACACGGGGTCGCCATTGAAACCGCAAAAGGCGCATGGCTCGGCACCTGCGACGACTTAGGATCTTTTACCATTGAATTCAGGCTGTATCCAAAAAAATTTCAAGACGGGAGCGTGCTCTTTTCGCGCCTCGGATACTTGTCAGGGAGAAAACGCGGGATCGAAATCGAGCTTAAGAATCAAAGGATCATTGCCGGCTTGTATGGAATTTTTAAGCACCCGGACGGAGAGCCCTTTGACGTAATTCTCAAGCGGGGCCGTGCGCTCCAAAAAAGGAGATGGTACCATTTCAGCCTGAGCTTTGACATGCTTTCCGGAAAACTGACGAAATATCTGAACGGCGAGGAAGACGAAGTTCAATATGTCACGAAAAGCGGCGAACCGTTCGACGGCGTATACATGCCTTCGTTCGGCAAGCCGAATCAGGACGGCACGCGCCAGTGTCTCGATTTGCCCCAGGCGTATATCGGGAAAAACTATCATGGATTGCTCGATGAATTCAGAATATCGTACCGGCAGTTCGAGGATGTGGCTCAATACGCGGAGATTGCCAGCAAAAACTATCACACGGTGGCCACGATCGGGAAAATCCCCTTAAACGTCGAAGGCGTGATAACGAGCCCCGTATATACGTTCCCGGGCACCGGCACCAGCGTGACCGAGTTCAGATGGGAAGAGAGACCGGCCAAGAACACGTTTATATGGATGCAGTTCAGAATAGCCGACCGTTATTTCACCGAGGAGAGCGCCGATATAAAATGGTACCGTATTGATAATAATCAGAAAAACATTCACCTGAAAAAAGAGAGCGTCGATTATCTCCGGGGTAAATATTATCAGTGGAGAGCACATCTCGTATCCTCCCCGGATGGAAAACGCGCGCCCTCCATCTCCGATGTCAAGCTCGATTACCGGCTCGATCTCTCTCCCGACCCCCCGCGGTTCCTTGAGGTTCCCGGCACCGGGGACAGGAAGGTGACCCTTAAATGGAAAAAAAACACGGAGAACGATATTCTGGGATATAAGATTTATTACGGCATTGTTCCGGACAGATATGACGGCATCATAGCGGTCATAAACGGCGGGAAAATCACCAATGCAGCAAGCAGCGGCAACGTTATCCAGGTAAAAATAACAAACGCCGTGATCGAAGAGAACCGGAAACAGGACAAATGGGGAAAGCTCACCTACCCGATTTTAAAGAACACCGTGCTCTACTACTTTGCCGTGAGCGCGTACGATTCCTATAAGCCGGATACGCCGTTCAATCACGAGTCTTCCCCTTCACCATACGTAACTGCGCGTCCGTATGAAGGATCGGAGATCAGATGACATCCCTCTAATATATTTCTAAAAATCCATTGACTAATAGTGCGCTTATCACTTTATTGTTCATAGATATCTCTTACAGCCGCGGCCATGAAACAACGATACCGGGTTCTCTCATGCAGAAAGTCAATATAACCATCAACATCCCGGACGAGGTCCGCAAAACAATATTCAAAATAATCAATAAATTTCATGATAATGGTTTTGAATGTTATCTCATCGGCGGATCGGTGCGGGATTTCATCATGGGCAACGAGGTATACGACTACGATTTTGCGACAAACGCCCGGCCTGAGCAGATGATGAAATTGTTTCGGAAGACGATACCGACCGGGATCAAGCACGGCACCATATCGGTGCTCGCGGATAGTCATCAGTTTGAGATAACAACCTACCGCTCCGACGGCAGGTATATCGATGGAAGGCACCCGGATTCGGTTTCCTTTGCCCAGGAGCTTCGGATTGACGTGGAGCGCCGGGATTTCACCATCAACGGCCTGGTGTACGATTTCCAAACCGGCGAGGTCATCGATTATGTCAACGGACTGTCGGATATCGAGCATAAGATCATCCGGACCATCGGCGATCCGATAGCACGCTTCTCTGAAGACGGCCTCCGCGCCGTGCGCGCCTGCCGGTTTGCGGCCAAGCTCAACTTCGATATTGAATTGAACACCTTCCGCGCCATTCCGGAGACGCTTGAAACCGTTAAAAAAGTGTCTAAAGAAAGAATCAGGGACGAGCTCCTCAAGATCCTTGAATCAGAAAAACCGTCGGTCGGGTTTGAGTATCTCCGGAGATCCGGCCTTCTCGATCTCTTTCTGCCCGAGCTGGCCGAATGCTACGGCGTTTTGCAGAACAAATATCACATTTATGATGTATATTATCACAGCATCTACTCATGCGATGCGGCGCCGAAAGACAATATGGCGGTACGGCTTGCAGCCCTGTTCCACGACATCGGCAAGGTGGCCACAAAACAGCCGAACGCGAGCGGGGATTTCACCTTTTACAATCACGAGGTGCTCGGCGTCAGAATAACCAAAAAAATAATGAGGCGGCTTAAGTTTTCCAACGAACAGATCGACGGCGTCAGCAACCTGATACTCAATCACATGTTCCATTACACGGATGAATGGACCGACGGCGCCGTGCGGCGTTTTATCCGAAAGGCGGGACTGGAAAACATCGATGATCTTTTTCTTCTCCGTATGGCGGACCGGAAGGGAAACGGCGCCAGAAAGGGGCTCCCCCACCCGATTGGGCGGTTCAAGGAAAGGATCCGCCGGGTGCTTGAAGCTGAAAACGCCTTCTCGGTGCGGGATCTCAATATCAACGGAAACGTGATCATGGACGAACTCGGCCTGAAGCCGGGGCCGATCATCGGAAAAATTTTGAACGAGCTTCTGGAGCTCGTGCTGGATAATCCTGAACTGAATGAAAGGCAAAAGCTCGCCGGCGAGGCGCGGCGAATCCTTGAGCGACATAAAACCGAAAGCAGCGTCTGACAGCAGGGTTATTGCGGAATTGGAATTCCGTAACACATCTATTTAGTGCTTGACTATTACGGTTTGGGCGATACGCTAAATCGGCAACAAAATGGACAGCATCATCGATAGAAAAACATACTCGGAAAAAATAAAAAACGGGGAGCCGATCACCTTATCATTCCATTATGTCAATGAAAAAGTACTGATGGCCTTCAACAGTATTCTTGTCAAAATACTCTCCAAAAACGACCAGATATTTTTGTTAAACTCCGCCGTCACAATCCTCAGGGAAATAATCGTAAATGCGTTAAAGGCCAACGCAAAGCGGGTATTCTTCATCAAAAATAACCTTGATATCAACGATGAAGACCAGTATAAGAAGGGGATGAATAAATTCAAGAAGCAGGTTGTCGGCGAATTTGAGAAAATTGAAGCTGATTTGCTGCGCAGCGATCTGTACGTCAAGATAATCTTCAACTTCAATCCTGCCATGATACATATCATGATAATCAATAATTCGCCGGTGCTTCCGGAGGAGCTAAAGCGGATTAAATTCAGAATAGAAAAGGCCATCCAGTACAACGATTTTTCAGAAGCGTATCAGGAGATCGAAGACGACTCGGAGGGGGCCGGCCTCGGAATCGTGCTTACCATTCTGCTCTTGAAAAGCATGGGCATCGATCCGCACAACTACACCATAGAAAAAACCGGGAAGACCACGCAGGCGTCGCTGAAGATCCCGGCGCAGCTTAAACCCGTCGAAATCACGACGAAGGTGAAGAAACAAATTATAAAAGAGATAGAGGGTATACCGACCTTTCCGGAAAACCTGCTCCAGCTTCAGCGGCTTTGCAACGATCCTGAAGCGCCGATCGAGCGGATCGTGAAGATAATCAAAGTCGACCCTGCGCTGAGCGCGGACGTCATAAAACTGTCCAACTCGGCCGGCATAGCCCCTTACAAGCGGATCGAGGACATCAAGGCGGCGGTCGTTACCATCGGAATGAAAAATCTTAATGCAATCATCGTGGCGAGCAATGCGCGGAGAATTTTAAATGAGCGCTACAGCAGTTTCGAAATGATCTGGGAACACTGCAACAAGGTAGCCTTTTACGCGCGCAATATCGCCGTTGCATCCCGCCTCACCGGCATTATTGAAAGCGTGTATATGGCCGGACTTTTGCACGACCTGGGGAAGATCGTGCTCCTTGCCACCGACAAAAGGCTCGTCAGGAAGATCGCGGATATCGTCAAGAACAGGCAAATAACCACCACTACCATGGAGGAGATTTCAATAGGAATAAGCCATTCGGCTATCGGCTCGCTTATCGCGCGAAAATGGAACTTCCCCGATTATCTGATTGAAGCGATACAATTTCATCACGCACCGTATAACGGCAATACAAAATTCGCCGATACCGTTAATGTCATATATCTTGCAAACATGATCTGCGGCATAGAGGAGCGCAAGTACACCTACTCTTATATAGATGAAAGCATTCTTGAACGGTTCGACCTGCTTGATCCCTCTGCTTTCAACTCCTTCCACGAAAAATTAAAAACCAATTATGAATATACCATACACGATTGACTCAATAGCTTGTTGCGAAACTTCCGTTTCGCGCTGGGAAAGCCCCTGCGGGGGGCTTTTAAGGGCTACGCCCTTAACCCCATTTTAACAATTTTGTAACCGGTCTGGTATCTTTCGGCGCTTGCCTTGAATTCGCTCACCGCTCCCGGATATCCTTTTTAATAGAGGAGCCCTCGACATTATCGACCTTCACGGACACAAACCATACCGGCGGATGGAACAGCCCCCGGGTCATGTAATAATCGCTCTGCCGTATAATGTCGGAGAGCCTCGCCTTCATCAGCTCGGGAATGGAGCCCGGTTCCAGATCCGTGACAGCGGGGACAAGCGTAACGCCATAGGTCGCGCTTGAATCCCTCTCCACAACGACTCCGAGCAGGACATAGTATCCCGCTTTCCGGCTGTTCTCGAGAAAAGTCATGGCGCGGCCGTCACGAGCGTATATCCAGAGCGAAATCGTTCCGTCGGAAATCAGCGCCTTCCCTGCGATCCCGCTTCTTTCCTGTCGGTGATGACCCGTCGATACCGAGCTCTTCAGTATCAGATCAATGTTGTTCTCAAGCTTTTCCTGATTGATCATTCGTTCCACGGTGATCCGGCCATAGGCTTCAGCCATGGTGCGCGGAGATACGGAAATCTTCTTGTCGTTATAGTGAATTTCTTCAAGAAACGATTTCGGCTTCCCGTATGCCTGCGCTTTTCGACCGGCGATGTAGAGGCCCTTTTGCCACTGCGCGTCGATATATGGAGACTTGAACAACCGCCCGTTCTCAAAATACAGCTCCACCGATCGCCCTTCTGCGTCATACAGCTTCTGGTGATAGGCTGCATGGTAATGAACGCCGCCCGTAATGCTTGAGAGGCGGTCGAACACCTCAGCCTGGTCGCCGGCTACCTGGCCCAGCGAAATCGAGACGATGGAGATTCCCTTATTCCGCGCGAGAACCGCGTATTTCTCATCAAAGCGTGAACCCGGGCTCGAATCCGCAATGAGTATTATTATCTTGCGCGCGGCCGGCCGCCACCGGACGTTTTGCACGGCATAGCGGAGCGACTTGATAAAATTATCGGCGCCCGGGCCGCCGGCCGGATTCAGCTTATCCAGCTCGGTGCGCACGGCGGCGATGGAATTTATCGATACTGAAGCCGCCGGATAGGCGGTGCGGTCGGAAAAGGGAATGATATAGACTCTCGTATCAATCCGCAGGGAATCGATACAATCGGCCGAGCATTCAACAATGGCCTCCTTGACCGAAGCCCAATCATTGTTGATTCTGTATGACAGGTCGAGCAGAAACACCACGTCCATATTCGGGACGGACCCCGCAGCCGTCAGATCCCTGTTCCGGTATTGAACAAACGCCTCTTTGACCTCCTGTTCCGCAAGCCGGAACAGGTCTTCATCCCCGACCCGAACCCGCGCTACGATCTTCCTATCCCGGACCGAGTAAAGCACGCTTTCCGACCGATACCCCTTACCTGTTCTTGCAAGGTTTCCGGTGAGGAAATAATCAATATGGCGCGTTCTGCCCAGCAGGTCGAGATCAGCCCTGGTTATGGCTTCCTGAGGGGATAATTTCATCCGTTCAAGATCAATATCGATATCCCTCGGGGAGGCGATCTCGACATTTTCTTTGGATATGGACGCTGCAACCGACAGGAGGCGGGAATATTCCTTCCCCAGGCTCACCGGAAAATCAGTGGAAGAGTTGACGATCCGGTACGGAATAACGGCAACTTGCGCGCTGCCGCTTTGAACGGCAAACACCAGTAATAATGCAATAAAGGCTGTATTCAGTTTCATATAAAATTATTCACATAAAGACATAAATTATTACTTAAATCAGGCGAATTTTATTGATGCTTGCTGCTCCCTCCCCCTTGAGGGGGGAGGGTTGGGGTGGGGGGGATTAATTTATAATGAACAAATGATTTTTGTATACCTAAATCATCTATTCCACCCTCCCCTAACCCCTCCCATCAAGGGAGGGGAAATTCATTATGAAAATATTTATCTCTATCATCAAGGAAATTTTTATATATGCGATAATGATCCGTATCCTCATAGCGCACGCTCCGGATACTGGCGTGATCAAAGCTTAATATCTGCGCGCCCGTAAAATCAACGCTGTCGGTAGTCCTGAAAATCGGCAGATTAAAGGGATACTGTTGGACAGGGGGATATCGGTCGTGTAAAAGCTTTATTCGTTTAAGATGCATGGCTACCAGCCGCCGGAGGCGCCGCCGCCTCCGGAGCTGCCGCCGCCGCCAGAAAAGCCGCTCGAACCGCCAGAGGAGCTCCAGCCGCCTGATGAAGAGCCGCCGGAGGAGAACATGAATCCGCCTATTTTCGCACCGCCCTTGGTCTTGTGCCCTTTTGTAGCTTTTTTGTACCATTTGGAGCGGCTGATGATGATTTTTGCGATGGGAAAGGTAACCAGGTAGGTGCCGAGTGTTATGAGCGCGCCATAGCCGCCTACGACGATGAAGGGAAACATGGCCCAGAACGGGATCAAAAATAAGTAGAGAAACCAGCCTATGCCGGGCGTGAATACGCCGATCACCGTGAACAGTCCGAGGAGACCGTAAATAAAGGAGCCAAAGAGGATGCGCTCAACGAAGGAAAGATCCGGGCCTTTGAAGAACGAATTCTGCGAGGCCGGGGCATCCGCGGGAATTGCCGCGTCGCGGCCCTCCAGCTTGGCGATGATCGCCTGCACGCCCTTTGTCACGCCGACGTCGAAATCGCCCGCTTTAAAGCGCGGCGTCATGATGTTGCGGATGATGCGTCCGCACTCAAGATCGGTGAGCTCGCCTTCGAGCCCGTACCCCACTTCGATGCGCATGCGCCGGTCCTGGGACGCGATCAGGACCAGCACGCCGTTGTCTTTGCCCTTACGGCCGAGCTTCCATTTTTCAAAGACGCGTACTGCAAAGGACTCGATATCTCCCCCCTCCAGGCTCGGCACGGTGAGCACTGCCACCTGGTTGGTGGTGCGGCCTTCATGATATGTGAGCAGATTGCTGATCCGGTCGCGGGCATCACGGCTCAGGATATGTGCTTCGTCGGTGACTCTGCCGCTGAGCCGGGGCACCCCCGGTGCAGCCATGGCAGGAACGAACGCCGGCACCAGCAGCGCGAGGACCAGGGCAAGTCTTCGAATATAGCAACGACCCAGCCTCATCAGTCGGCCCCTTTTTTCTGGATGAGCTCGTCCGCGATCTCGTCCTTGTCTTGCGGCAACGGCCTGAACCCCGCCTCCACCAGCCCCTTCTCCAGTTCAGAGAGCCCCTGTGTAAGAGCATGGAAGCGTTCTCTTCTGCGCAGATATGGCGCCATCAGGGAGATTACTGTATATAAAACATTCTGGTCTAGGCGGGCCGCAGCGCCCTTGTCCGGCACGATAACCACCTTGCGTTCAAACAGGCTGACCAGGATCAGGATGCCGGTGCGGGCCCGGGTATGGAACATTTCCCGCTCCAGAAAAAACGCGCGGCCGTATTGTTCGGTTTCGGTTTCGGCGCGCACGCGGTCGAGAAAAAGGCGGCCGAAGGCGGGCCAGAGGGTCAGCAGAGCGGCCGTAGCTCCGGCGCAGAGGATAAAAACCAGGGAAAGGTGACCGCTCCATGCGGCGATCCAATCAGGATTGGCGATGCTCCAGATCAGGTGCGCCAGGCTCCCTGCTGCAACCGCCAGGGCAAAGGCCTTCCAGGGTATTTCAGGGTAGCTGTCGCACTTGCCCACTACCGCAGCCACCAGCTCCACGCCGGTGCGCTTTTCGATCTTTTTGATCAGGTCGTTCAACTGAGCTGTCTGTTCGTCGTTGAAATACATAGCTTTATCGCGGAACGCTTTGATTTCTCTTTTGAATAGCAATTATCGCGATCTCCCAAAAAGTCAATACAATTTTAGTACGCCCTCTATCGTCGCGGGACTGAAAAAAATATGCCCGATTATTCCTCGCAGTAGTTCTCGACGTCGCCCTCGCCGTGGAGAAAAAAGTCCCTGACGAGCTTTGCGTCCGGATCAACCG